>Ga0307373_10002687_pt1 | contig 31802 bp, 22 predicted proteins | sample OX2MG_FD_202534 | JGI IMG/M metagenome (GOLD analysis project Ga0307373, IMG submission 202534) | Soil microbial communities from Risofladan, Vaasa, Finland - OX-2 | ecosystem: Environmental > Terrestrial > Soil > Coastal area > Acid sulfate soil | place: Finland: Risofladan, Vaasa | collected...
ACTCCACTTTGGCTCTCCAGTCCACCGTTGCCTCCGCTCCGGGTTCCCCCGGAACAGAGTAATCGGTCCTTCCCACGGTGGGCCATTTCAGATGATCAAAGTGGGCCAATTCAGAGTATCGAAATCAGTAGGTATGGACGAGCTATCTTACCAGGGTTCCAAACTACCGGGGCCGGTCAGTGGCGCCCGAGTCATTCAGTTTTCGTTAAGGCTCTCATTCTGACAGCGAGTAGGTGTAGTCTATTCGGGTGGCAAAGGGAGGAAACCTCTTTGATGAATATGCGCCGAGGGCCTTGGCCCATTTCCGTACTGCCTTACCTCGGGGTTCTTGCCGTCCTGTGGAGCGCGGGCGCCGCTTGCGCAGCACCTTCGACAAGCCGGCTTATCTGGCAAATCGGGAAGGTTGATCGCTCCTCATTTGAATTAAACGAACGCGCCAATCTGCATGACATCCCTCTTCCGGTCTTTGTTATCGGGAAAAGTGTTGCCGCGAGAGACTGGCCAGGCTCGCAGCCTGGATCCCAAAACAGGAAATATGGAGACCGACCCTATCCCTATTCGGTGATCTTTAACCTTCCCGCAGTAAAGCCGGGACAATATGTCCTGACGGTTGCCGTGCTGCTGTTTCATGCGCGTGTTCCCTGTTTGAGAGTGGCGATTAACGGGCGGACGGGAACATTTTACTTCCATCGGAAACCGAATTTTTACCCAGGGAACATCACCACCGTCTTCTTCCCAACTTCCGGATGGGCTAAGCTGAAAATATTGCTTCCCACGCGCTTTTTGCAGCAGGGGCAAAACCGGCTGGTGCTGACGGCAGTCGATCAGCACCCGGACCCTGAGGGCGATTCGTTCCTGACCTATGATGCGATCAGTTTGAGCAGGGATTCCCTTCCGGCGCCGCCGCTTCCACTCATCGATATCGAACCCACGATCTTCTACAAGAGCGCCCCTGCCGGCATCAGGGAGCTTACGGACGTTATCGTAACGATGGGTCAGAGGGTAACCAGCGGGAGCTTTAAATTTGTTCTCGACGGCCGGACATTTTCCGCTCAACTTTCAGGCCATCCGGATTTCGGACAACAAAAATTTGAGTTTGAAACCCCTGATTCAGGGAAACCCGTCCAGGCCGAAGTGGTTCTTCAAGTCAACGGCGTCTCGCAAACGTTCAGGTCAATTTTCCATCCCAAAAGAAAATGGACCCTGGACGTCGTTCCCAATTTACATCTGGATGTTGGCTTCACGGACTATCGAGCCAAAATTGCCGAAATCCATGCCCGAAATATTGACAAATTGGTGAAAGAAATCGGCCGCCATCCTCAAATGCGCTTCAGCCTGGACGGTTCATGGATCGTCCAGCAGTTCATGGCCACGCGCAGCCTCAGGGAACGCAACGCCTTCCTGGCGCTGGCAAGGATGGGAAAGATTTCCGTTCCGGCCCAATTGGCCAACGTGCTGACAGGAAGCTGCACTCTTGACGAACTCTTGCACGCGTTGGGATATTCTTATGGCCTTCATCGGGAATTCGGCATTCCCTTTAATTATGCAAATATCACTGATATTCCAAGCTACACAGGGTCTCTGCCTTCGGTCCTGAGTGCTGCCGGCATCCGGTATTTCGCTGCGGGAAGCAACCAGGACCGTGGACCTGTTCTGCTTTACGGTCGCTGGAATGAGCGGTCGCCCTTCTGGTGGGAAGGCCCGGATGGTCACAAGGTGCTGATGTTTTATGCCCGCCAGTACGCAACGTTTTCATACCTGTGTGGCAAGCCTCACGCGGCGATCAACTGCCGCCAAAGCCTGCCTCTCTTCCTTTATCCATACGAAACCTCCGCCTACAAGCCCAATGTCATTCTCATATATGGAACCGAAGGAGATAACCGGAGTTATGTTCCCGGAGAAGCCCAGTTCGTTAAAAAATGGAACTCCGAGTACGCCTTCCCTCGCATGGTTTTGACAACGTTTCCCGATTACTTCCGCACGATTGACCGGAACTTCGGCCGTTCGCTCGAAACAGTACGCGGCGGGTTCGGCGATTACTGGGAGGATGGCTTGGGAACGGATGCGCGTTACACGGCCATCAACCGTTCCAACCAGCAACGGGCGGCAACAGCGGAAGAGTTAGCCACTATCGCCGCGGACCTCGAACAGGATCTAAGCCCCCCGCTCCAGCGCCTGGCGAGGATGTGGCAACAACTGATCCTGTACGATGAACATACCTGGACCTCGTCGGACGCCTACAAAGAGCCTCACAGCGAGCAAACCGTCAAACAGCTTGCCGTAAAGGAACTTTACCCTATTAACGGACGGCGGATGATCAATGCGATTATCACTCAGTCTTTGAGCCAGGTCGGAAGGCATCTTCCGGCGCCTCCAGATTCCGTGGTCGTCTTTAATCCGTCGAACTGGCCGCGCAGCGGCCTGGTTGAGATGGACCTGGGCACGGACCAAGCACTGCGGGAATATCCGCAGGGGACGCCGGTCTCAGCCGAAATCCTGCGCCACGGCCACGGGTACAATCATGTCCGCTTTCTCGCCGCACACGTTCCTGGCTTGGGTTACAGGATTTTCCAAATTACCCCATCCCATAACGCCGCAGAAGTTGAGCCCTCTACGCTCCCTTCCGGCAACGTCATTGAAAACCGGTTTTACCGCGTGACCGTTGACCCCGCAACGGGTTCCGTCGCGAGCATCTTCGACAAGCAGTTGGATCGCGAACTCGTCGACCCAACTTCCCCTTACCAACTGAATCAGTACCTTTACGTCAGTGGCGGGGATAAAACCCTTACTCAAATTGTTTTCATGCGCAAGATGCTGCCTCTTGCACACCTGGTGGTGACGCCTTCCTCGGGAGGGCACATCGAGAGCCTCAGAAAGACCCCGTATGGGCAGATCCTGACCGTTCGAAGCCACGGCCGGCACACTCCGTCGATTACTTCCGAAATCATGTTGTTTGATGATGCGAAAAAGATCGAGTTTGTCGATCGCTTGGACAAAGATCCGGTCCTCTCAAAGGAAGCCGGGTACATTGCATTTCCACTTGCTGTCAAGAAGCCCGCCTTCAGCTACGACATTCAGAATGGATGGGTGAACCCCGCGCGCGACCTTCTGAAGGGAGCCAATCTGGGATGGTTCGCGGTGCAGCACTGGGTCAAAGTAGCCGATCCCGGCTTGGCAGTTGCCATTGTTCCCTTGGATGCGCCGTTGGTGACGCTGGGGGACATTAACCGCGGGACTTGGCCTGAGAAGTTCAGCCCTTCGACCTCCACGATTTTTTCCTACCTTTTCAACAACTATTGGCACACCAATTTCCGCCGGATCCAAAGTGGCGACTATACGTTCCGTTATGTGCTGGTAAGCGGGCGGAGCCTGTCTGGGTCAGATCTGACGCGGTTGGGGTCCGGCGAGATGACTCCCCTGGAAATTGAAAGGTTGCAAGCTCAAGACACGCTGGGTAGCACTCCCACCCTGCCGTCGAAGGCCAGCAGTTTCCTGCGCATTGATTCCCCGAATGTCGTCCTGGAAAGCTGGGAGCCCTCAACCAGTGGTTCGGGCGATCTTTTGCGGCTGTATGAAACAGAAGGACGCTCGGCGGCTGTTTGCCTCGACTTTCCGTGGTTCGCGGTTAAACAGGCATGGCATACCGACGCCATGGGAAGAGTTCAGAGTCCGCTGCCCGTTAAAGCACATTCCGTATGCATCAACATGGAGCCGCACACCATCTCGACGTTGAAAGTGGAATTCGCCGCTGCCCCGAAAGGGTCCAACTGAGCCACCCTGCAAGTCTCTGCGGGGGAAACAGCGACTGAACCGATAAGCACGATGATTGAACAACGGATGGGATGTCGATCCAAGCAGAGGCACAGCCCAGTTTGGAACTTAAGCAGCTTTATGAGGTATTCCATGAGAATTTCAAATTTGCCGGTTGGTCGGATAGGCGACCGGCAATCTCGGCTGGCCGTTTACATGGCCGTGATCGCGGCATTGCTCTTGCACGGAACCTCTTTGAAGGCTCAGGGTCTCGGATTCGCACACTTTGCCCAGGACCTTACGGACCTATCCCGGCTCGCCCGGTTGGATTATCTCCCGACCAGGATGATCTCGACCTGGGACCGGACAGGCGGAAACGACGATGGGGTTCGGCGCTCCTGGTTCAAAAACGGCGTTTATACGGTCGCCGATCTGAAGGGCCCCGGCGTCGTGCGGCGGCTCTATACCGCCAAACCCGGCGGCCGCCTGCACATCTACATCGATGGGAATCCCAAGCCGATTATTGACATGCCCTGCGATGAGTTTTTCTCAGGGCGGCGGAAACCGTTTCTGCAACCCATGGTGGGCCCGATGGGAGGAGCCAGCTATTCCTTCTTTCCTATTCCCTTCGCCAAGGAATTAAAGATTCAGGTAACCCCGGACAAACCGATGGGGAAGCACTTTGATCCCTTCGCCGTGGGCGTATACTACCAGGTTACCTACCAGACTTTTCCCAAAAGCGCCACGGTGAGGTCATTGGAATTGCCCCTTTCTGCGGCGGACCGGGCAGCATGGGCAAGAGTAAGTGAAACCTGGCAGCACCCTGGTCAGGACCCGAAACCTTTGAACCCGCAGGAAATTGAGGTGAGCCGCCATCTTGAAATCCATTCCGGCGAGAGTGCTGAGATAATGCGCCTCGATGGCGAAGGAATCATCGACAGGGTATCTTTGAAGTTTACCCCCGAGAACCCGGCGCTGCTTCGCTCCACTCTGATTCAGATGCGCTGGAACCATGACGCGAAAGAAGCTGTGAATTGTCCGGTTGGGGATTTTTTTGGAAACGGCTTCAGCCAAGTCCCTTACCGATCTCTGGCCATGGGCCTCACTCAACAAGGTTATTACAGCTACTTTGCAATGCCCTACAGCCAGGGGGCGAGTATCAGGTTGGTGAATGAGAGCACAAGTCTGCCCATCAGTGTAACCTTGACGGTGGCCTACCACAAAGTCCCGGCGCTTCCCAAAGACATTGGATATTTCCATGCCGGGTGGCGCCGACAACAGGTGGTGGGGGTCGACCTTGATCACCAGAACAACGGGACCCATTTCAACTACGACATTCTTGATGCCTACGGCCAGGGCCGTTTTATCGGACTCAATCTCAACGTCTTTAACCGGCATGTTGTGTGGTGGGGTGAAGGCGATCCCATGATCGTGGTTGACGACGAAAAATGGCCGCCGGCAATTCACGGCACGGGGACTGAAGAATATTTCAACGATGCCTGGGGCTTTCATCAAGACACCCCCGTCACGGTGTCCGGCCACTCTGGGAAGAAGAGAAGCGTTATTCCCGTCTCCGGCGTGCTGGTCAACGGTGTGGACACGCCCCTCGAATGCTTCGGGGGAAATGCCGTGTTCAGCTTTAACATCGCTGATTCGGTGCCGTTTCAAAAACACATTCTGGTTACGATCGAGCATGGCACGGAAACCGATGATTTGAGCAACGACTACTCGAGCACAGCGTACTGGTATGCGCAAGCTGGAGAACACGATTTTTTCCTGATGCCGCCCGCTTCCGAGCGCGCTGAGGTTCCGATGGCAGAGTGGCCGGCATTGCGCGCAAAGGCTGTGCATGAGCATTTGGTTCACTTGCGAATCAGGCTTGCAGAGGTCGCGAGGGAAATTGCTTTTCACCCCACGGAGGGCCGTCTTTCCTGGTCGCGCGCCGTTCTGTTGGCAGACCTGCTGGGTCACGGAACCCAACTGGGGCTTACAGCTGCCGAGGAAGACAAGTTGAATCAGGAGTGGAAACACCCTCAAAAGATGGGGATCACCGAAAAGCCTGTCATCGACGTGATCTACCGGCAACTGGCGGCCTTACTCAAAGTCGATGGGCCAAGATGGAATGAATACCCGGCAAAGACCTCCCCTTAAACTGGCGAATGTCCCGGCATGGGAAGTCCGCGATATCGTAAGATGACGGAAAACCTAAAAACGAGGTGAAGTGTTGTGATAGCCCGTATCGCAGGAATTGTAGGAATCATGCTGACCGGCGCCGCATTAGGATCAGCCGCCCCAGGCGCTCAGGCCGGAATGGCTCGAACCCTTCCCGTGGCGCCTATCGTCCGCGGTTATGTCAATGTATGTGCGGCACCTTATCGTGCCGCTCGGGACGGAAAACAGGACGACACCGCGGCCTTTCAACGCGCTCTCGACGACATCAGCAAAAAAGGTGGCGGCATTGTGTATGTCCCCGCTGGCACCTACCTGATCGCCAAACATTTGATCATCCCGGCTGGCACCGCTTTGATGGGTGTCGCGCGTGCACCCCAGGCCTACGATCGCAAGGAGCCAGGCTCGCTCTTATTGGCAGTGGAGGGCGCCGGGCATCCGGACGGACCACCCTTTATTACGCTGGAGGGACCCAATTCCACGATCGAAGGAATTAGCATTCTATATCCTCATCAGCAGGTTTCCCTGAATCCGATTCCCTATCCATGGACCGTTCGCGGCGAAGGCGGCGTCAACGTCTCGATCGTCAACGTTCTACTGGTCAACCCCTACCAGGCGGTTGACTTTGGCACGCATCCCTCCGCACGCCACTTTATTGATGGGCTTTATGGACAGCCTTTGTATCGGGGAATTTGGGTGGACCAATGTTATGACATCGGCCGGATTAAAAACGTGCATTTCTGGCCTTTTTGGTCGCTCGATAAGAAAGTCGTAAGTTTTACAACCGGCCATGCGGTGGCCTTTATTTTTGACAGAACTGATTGGGAAGTGGTTGAAAATATTTTTTCTTGGGGATACCACGTGGGCATTCGCTTTGGCCAGTTGGAGCACGGCGGCATGAACGGCCAAATGTCCGACGTCAATTTAGACAACGTGGATATCGGCCTTGACGTTCAGAACACTCAACCGTATGGCATCCATATTTCAAACCTCAACATCGCGAACGCCGGCGGAGGCACTCATCACATTGCAATCCGGGCGCTGGATAACACCGGGAAAGGATGGGCGGACCTCGACGTGCGTGGCGGAAGCTTTTGGGGCGAGTTGAAGCAGGCTGTACGCTGGGACATGGGTGGAGTCCTATCGATTTCAGATTCCCGTTTCGTCAATTGGGATCGCCACGAGGCGGCCGTGGAATTCGATAAAGGTAATTTCATTTTTCACGACAACTTCTTTCATCCTAAAAATGGAACAGCCCTGTGCATCGGGTCCGGAACCAAGAGCTTCACGGTCCATGACAATCTTCTGAGCGGAAACCTTATCGACAAGAAAAGTTGTGCCGCTCCTCCACCCGCTAAATAGTGTTATGCGCCTCACATAGGTTGACAGGTGTCGCCTGGCGGCAAACCTTCAGGACTTCGCGACAGAGGAAAGCGATGGTCGATACATCAAGAAGAAACTTCCTGGGTATGTTGGGCGCTGGCGCTGCGGCCACGCTCGCGCCTGACGTTAGAAAGGGCTGGAGCAGCCCACCGGACGGACTTGATGGCCGGGGGCTACCTCACCCGAGTCAAGGCCAACTGGATTGGCAGAACTTTGAGCTGGGGATCCTTTACTCGCTTGACTTGCCGGTTTTTGCGCCGGGAGGCTGGAGTGCCTTGCGAACGACGATGGACCCGCGGCTTTACAATCCCGCAAAGCTTGATATGGACCAGTGGATTGCAGCATCCAATGCCTTGGGCGCCAGGTATGCGATCTTTACCGCGACACACTTCAGTGGCTTTCTTCAGTGGCAGAGCGACCTTTATCCCTACGGCCTGAAACAAGCTAAATGGCGCGACGGCAAGGGCGATCTGGTCAGGGATTTCATCGAATCATGCCATCGTCATGGGATCAAGCCCGGCTTATTTTTGAGCTGTATCCATAACGTCTACTGGAAGGTCTGGGGCGGCCGCGTGAATTGGGGCAAGGGTGGCCGGGGACAGGCAGAATTTGCCCGCGTCTGTGAACAAATGGTCAAGGAATTGTGTTCGAGATACGGGCCGCTGGCGGAAATCTGGTTTGATGCTGGCCTCCTGACACCCCAAGAAGGTGGGCCAAACGTCTTGCCGATCGTCGATAAGTACCAGCCCAATACGGTCTTTTACCATAGCGCGCAGCGAGCGGATCATCGTTGGATCGGCAATGAAAACGGCATCGCGGGGTATCCTTGCTGGGCTACGATGCCATCCCCTCGTGAGGTCGAGGATGCTTATCACAAGGGACCCAAAGGTGCAGTCGCCCATTTGCTGTCACACGGCGATCCGGACGGCAAGTCGTGGTCCCCGGGGATGGTCGACGTTCCCATTCGGGATCATGACTGGTTCTGGGTTCCAAACCACGATCAGAAGGTTTTCCCGCTCGACCGCCTGGTTGAGATGTATTACACCTCTGTAGGCAGGAACTGCACTTTCATCATTGGCGCCACCCCTGATCCCCGGGGGCTGATTCCGGACGCGGACTTCCAAAGATATGCGGAACTGGGGAAGGAAATCCGCCGCCGCTTTGGCGAGCCTGTTTCCGAGGGGCGAGGGAGCGGAAAATCCGTTGAAATTGTTTTGCCTCGCCCGGCAGGAATTGATCACGTCGCAGCCATGGAGGAGATTTCCCATGGCGAGCGTATTCGCGAATACGTGATTGAAGGACTTGTCGCGGGAAACAAATGGGAAACCCTCAGCCGGGGCCTTTCGATCGGGCACAAGCGAATCCAGCGCTTCTCTCCCGTTGAGGTTTCAAAGGTTCGGCTCCGCGCGATTCGGTCTGTTGCGCAGCCAATGTTACGCAAACTCGCGGTCTACAGCGTCGAAGCTAGCTAGCGCTACGAATGACTGCCGAGCACCCAACGTCCAGGCCGCGCGTCCCGACCATGGAACAATCGGTGCAGTGCCTTCAGGGCTTTGGACAATGAAAAGGAAGCGAACCTGGAGCTTAGGATAAGGTTCCGATCTCATCAGCCATGCGATTCGCACATGGATTATGAGGGGACGCGGAGAGCGGGCGGGATTCCCTGGGGTTTGGGCTGACTGCCAGCATTACTGCCGGATTACACCGTTCGGTTCATTACCCCAAACACCCTGATGCTTCAGAGTGCCGTGGAAGAATGCAGTATAACGGCCTGGCCAAGGGAGGGAATACCTGATTTAGAAGCGGCGTATAGGTTCCTAGATCCATAAAGATGCCGATTCAGAACGACGACGGTTTCACTCGATTACTTCCTGCGGCGCCGCCGGGAGAAGAAAATGGACAGTTCCTCTCCCCAGGCGTATCAGCATAGGTGTCGAGCGGCTCAGAGCGTCTTCAGGTAAGCGATCAGGTCGCTCAGCTGTGTCTTTGAAAACTTGCTCGCAAAAGGCGGCATCGGCATTGGCTTGCCCTGAGGGTTGCCCTTTTCGACCTGCTCCCGAACATTGGCGACAGTTGCAGGCCGGTGAGAGTAAGGAAGCATTTTGTTCTTCAAAACTCCCTTCAGTCCAGGACCGATCTTGTTGGTCGTCTGGTCCGCAAAATGACACATCGTGCAGTTTTGGTCGAAGATCTTTTTGCCCGCCTTGGCTGCAGGAGAAAGCTCCGTCTTGCCTTTGGCCCAACTGATGGTCATCACCGGCAGGACCGCGGCCAGTCCCAGAATAAACAGCCACTTGGTGATCTTCAGTAAACTTCCTTGCATCTCTCCTCCTCAGGATTATCTGGCATATTCCTTCACAGTTTCCGCGCCTGCGGCGAGCAGCCTTTTTCCCAGCTCACCTCGCGCCTTTTCTGGCGGGTTGGTTACCCCAATTAAGATTTTACCATTACTGATGGCCGGATCGTAAAGCTTGCGTCCGCTCCAGTCCGGAATGCGCGCCAGGATCAAGAGCGTGAAAAGGGTTGTCAGAATCGCGCCCAGCATCGTCAATTCATAAGTGATAATGCCGTCGGACCACTTGGTAACCAGATGCATGCCCCCCGAAATCAGCGGATAACTCTTTTGGGTAAAGGAAACGAACCACCAGCCGCTGAGGCCACCCACCACGCCGCCCAAGGCTGCAATCCACGGCATCCGCGTCTTGTGATCGCGATGCCCGAAGCCGTATTCCTCATAGGGTTCACCGGACAGCACAGCGATATCGCGGTCCTGGAAACCCAGTTCACCCTGCGCCCGCTCGAGAACATTCAGCGCCCGCTGGGCCGAATCGGGATCGGGATAGAGTCCATAAATAGCGTTCATCTCATTCCCCTTAATAGATTCCATTCGCCCATCCTAGGGTTGCTCCGTGGCAGGTTCCTGCGAAGCGAGCGCCGGAGCGGCCTCCACCTTCTTCTGCAGGCCCAGTTTAAGTTCCCAGATGGAGATGATCGGGAAGACCCTGGAAAAGAGAAGATATAGCAAGGCCATGCCTGCAAACGTTCCGATCGTGATGGTGATTTCCACCCAGCTTGGCCGATACGTCCCGAAATTGTAAGGCAGATACTTGTGCGAAAGCGAAGGAACGATAATCAGGAACCGTTCAAGCCACATCCCGACAATAACCGGGATGGAAGCAACGACCGTCCAGCCAATTTTGGTTCGCAGGTTCTTAATGGCCAGGATGGGCACCGGAATAATGAAATTGCAAAATATCATCGTCCAGAAAAGCTTGGAAAACCTTCCGCTTTGGGTCACCCAGAAGACCGCCATCTCGCTCGGGAAGTTGCCGTACCAGGTGGTCAGCCGTTCGGCAAAAACAAAGTAGAACCATAACAGGCTCATCACCAGCAGCAGCTTGCCCAGATAATCAAAGTGGATAGGCTTGAGATACTCCTCCAGGTGCAGCAGCTTGCGCAGCATGGCCATAGCGATGATGAGAGCGGCAATGCCGCTGAAGATCGCTCCGGCCACGAAGTACGGACCAAAGATCGTCGAGTGCCATCCGGGCACCGGCGCCATGGCGAAATCCCAGGAGACGATGGTATGCACTGAAACAGCCACCGGAATGATCGCCACCGCCATGATTCGCATGGCCATCTCCAGCCGGTGCCACTGCTTGGGCGTTCCCCGCCAGCCGAGCGAGGCAATGCCGTAGACCTTTTTCCGCCAGCCGCTTGCGCGGTCGCGGATCAGCGCAAAGTCCGGGAAGCTGGGAAGCAGCAGAAAAGTGACGCTGCCGATCAGGTAGGTGTTGATGGCAAAAAAGTCCCACAGCAGCGGCGAGCGGAACTGCGGCCAGATGCCGCGCTCACTGGGATAAGGAATCAGCCAAAAAAACAGCCACGGCCGCCCCAGGTGAATCAACGGAAACATTGCTGAGATCGACAGCGCAAAAACTGTGATGGCTTCCGCGCATCGGGTCACCGGCCTCCGCCAGGTGGCGTTGGAGACACGGAGGATGGCGGAAATCAGAGTGCCGGCATGACTGATGCCGATCCAGAAGACAAAGTTCGTAATATAGAAGGCCCAGAAGACCGGCCGGTCCAGCCCCGACACTCCAATGCCGTTGTAAATCTGATAGCCCCAGGCAAAGAAGGCCGCGGCGACCAGAGATCCGAGGATCACGAGAGCTACATAGAAGCGCCAGGATGCGTGGTAAAGCGGGCGGAGTAAATCCTGGTTGATTTGTTCAGGCGTTTTGTCCATTGTCCCAGGTATCACGTTTGAGATAAGTCACCTTTGGGTGCGTTCCCAGTTCCGGCAGCAGCTTGGTGGCACGACTGGAACGCGAGAGCCGGGAAACTTTGCTCTTAGGATCATTCAGGTCGCCAAACACCATGGCTTCAGCAGGACAGGATTGAACGCACGCCGGATTGAATTCGCCCTCTTTAAGTGGGCGTTTCTCTGCCTGCGCCTTGATTTCCGCTGTTTTGATGCGCTGGATGCAGAACGTGCATTTCTCCATGATCCCCACCGAGCGCACGGAAACATCGGGATTGAATTGCAGGTTAAGAGGCTTGTCCCAAACCGGATTTAGAAAATTAAAGAACCGCACCAAATAGGGGCAGGCGTTCGCACAGTAACGGGTGCCAATACAACGGTTATAAATCTGGGCGTTCAATCCCTCGGGGTTGTGATAACTGGCATAAGTGGGGCAGACCGGCTCACACGGCGCATCGCTGCATTCCTGGCAAGGCACCGGGCGGAATTTCACCTTGATGTCGGGAAAGTTCCCCTCGTAGTAACGCTCCACCCGAATCCAGTGCATCGCGCGGCCTCGTGCAGCCTGATCATCACCCACAGTTGCTATGTTATTCTCGGCATGGCACGCCGCCACACAGGCCTCACATCCCGTACAGCGATCCTCGTCGATCACCATGCCCCATCGATGTTCCATAGACTGTTTCACCTTCCGATGTTTTTGCAACGTTCCCTGCCTGTCCCTTCCCGCTTACCGGTGCCGGTATTCGCGCGGCCACTCGCGCAGTCCGCCGGCAAACAGAATGAGCTGGCCTTTTTTGCCGACGCGCGTAATCTTCACCCGTGTGGACGCCCAAGCCAGCGCGCCGGTTTCAGGTTCGGTCTGTGCTGCCAGAATCTTGATGGGATTCGCCCCGCGCTGGCTCGCGTAACGGCCATAGCTTTCGTGTCCCTGGCCCACGGGCATGGCGACCACATCCGGAGCAATTCCCGGAGCTATCAGGGCGGGCGCCTGCAACTTGCCGTGCTGCGAGGCGACTTCCAGCAGATCGCCCTGCTTGATGCCCAGGCGATCCGCCGTCTCCGGATTAATCTCCAGCCAGACGCTCCACATGGCCGTCGAAATCGTGTCCGGCATCTCTTGCATCCACGGAAGGTTCGCGTGCCGCCCGTCGCCAAACTGCAACGAAGCGTAAGGCAGGAAGTTGAAAGGATACTCCTGCGGGGAGCCGTCAAACTGCGGCTCCGCAACTTTAGCCGGGGCGGCCGACGATTTCGCCCCTCGCCTTGCAGGTGATTTTGTTATCTCAGCGCTCCACCAGCCGCCCTTTTCCTGCACCTCGCTCCAAAAGTCATCGGAGGCTTTTGCGGAAACGGAGCCCGGATGGCTGCGCAAAGAATCAAAGGCCGCCTGAAGCATGTCCTGGTAAGTTTTCCACGGCAGGGCCTTGCCCACGTTGCCACCCAGTTGGTGCGCCACGTCCAGCAGGACATCCGGCGTGGACCTCGTATGGTGCAACGGACTCATTGCCGGCGGCGCGAGACTGGCCACGGCTTCCGTTGTCCCCGATTGGGGGATGTTGTCAACCCAGGATTCAAGATAGGAATGATCCGGCAGGATCAGGTCTGACAGGATGCTGGTCTCGTCGACAAAACTCCCAAAGCTTGCGATAAACGAGACCTTCCCCAGAGCTTCCTGCAATCGCCACGCAGTCGGGCTGCCAAAAACCGGGTTGGCATTATAGATCAGTAGAGCTTCAACCGGAGCTGATCCCGACCGGATCCCCTCCGCGAGAGCGCGGACGGAAAGTCCTTTCTTCGGGTCGGTAAGGCCCGGCATGGGCGGTTGCGGCGTAAAGAAAATACCTCCGGGCTTTTCGACGCTGCCCAGCAGGCCATTGAGCGCGTTGGCAGCCAGTGCGTTGGCAAGCCCGTTGGTCTGGGCCAGCGGCGCTCCGCCGATAATGGCCACAGCGGGCGTGTGTGCCGCCATCTCACGGGCGAGACGCTGAATCCTGCCGGCCTCCACCCCCGTCATCTTCGCTACCGCCTCGGGCGTGTGATCAGGAAGCCCCTTGGACCAGCCATCGATGCACGCTCCCGCCTCGCCCGCCGCTTCCGCGATGCGCAACTTCTCACTCAGGATCACGTGCGCCACGCCCAAAGCCAACAATCCTTCCGTCCCCGGCTTCGCGTAGACCCACTCATCGGCGTTCGCGCCGGTCTGGGACATTCGCGCTTCCACCTGCACAAACTTGCCGCGATGCCCGGGCCGTCCCTGCCGCATGGTTCCGTAACCCAGGTTTTGCGCCACGGGCGAGTTCCATGTTCCAAGAAAATCCGCGCCGAAGGAGATGACGTAGTTTGCGTTCGCCAGATCAAAGGTCGGCAATTGATGATGACCGAAACTCAGTTCGTTGGCCCGGCACAGAACGGTCTGCTCAAAGAATTCATACCTCACCGCCGGCGACGCGCCGAGGGCCTCGAGAAAATGCTCAATCAGAACACTGCGGTGGTCGTAAAGAGGCCCGGTCAGAAACGCGAGAGGCAAGGGCTTTCCCGGAGACTTCAGAGATGACAGATGCGAGACCAATTCCTTGATCGCCTCTTCCCAGGTAATCTCCTGATATTCGCCTGAGCCTCGCGGCCCCGAACGCTTAAGCGGAAAGCGGATACGGTCAGGATTGTAGGTCACTTGGAGGCCGGCCTGTCCCCAGGCGCAGAGCCTGCCCTGATTAACAGGATGCCCAGGGTTGCCTTCCAGCTTTTTGGCCAGTCCCATGTTGAGCAGGCCTAACTGCCCGTGGCGAGTCACTTCCGCCTCGCCTTCCATCACCCGCACATGGAGACCGCACCCAGCCGGACATTGAGTGCAAACGCCGGGCTTCCATTCAGCAACACCGGGAATCAGTTCTTCTTCAGGAATGAAGTGAATGAGTTGATGCTCCGGCTTACCGCACGCATCAAGAGCTACCGTTGCGCTGCCTACTGCCGAGATTTTAAGAAAATTGCGACGATCCATATGCCTTCTTACCGCCGTTGCCCCGCACGGCAAAGTCCGTATTCGGGAGGATTCGTAGTGCCTAGAAATGACAGGTCGTACAATCCGTCGGAGCCTTGTGCATTCGGTGGCACCCCACACAAAATCCCATGTCCAAGCCTGCCTTGCGCACAGCGACCGTTTGCTGCTTCATATCTCCGTGACAGGTGGCGCACTTGACTCCCGCACGGATGTGCGGTCCATGTCGAAACTTCACGTGAGCCGACTGATAAAACCAGTAGACGCGATGCCAGGGGATCTGCTCGCCTTTTTTCTGGTATGCGGCGACCTTTTTGATCTCCGGTTTATTAGTTGCAATCACTTGGTGGCAGGTCATGCAGAGTTGCACGTTCGGGATAGTCGCATTCGGACCATCGGCCACACCCTTATGACAATCCGTACACTGCATCCCATGCTGCAAGTGCACTTTGTGCGTAAACGCAATCGGCTGCCGGACATGAGTCGGATAGGAGTCAATGTAATCCTTAGCCGCAGCCAGCAAGGTTGGATGTGCAGTCGTGAATTGCCCGGAAGTTACATAGGAAGGGTGCTTCACTTCCGTCTGCTTGCCGCTCGAGCACGAAACAAAAGTCGCAATAGCACCCGTAATAACGAAACCCAACCCCAGTGCGGTCCAGCCCCTAAGACTTAACATAGCGAAAGATTAAATCATCCTTTGCGTTAACATCGAGTTATGGAATACCGACATCACCTGAGTACCCTGCACCGTCTGGGCAACCCGGCATCCGCTTCGGGAGCTGGAGCGCGCTTCCGCAGGAGATCCTTTATGAAGCTCAGAATGCCCCTTCCAGGCCCAAGCGCCCGGCCTGCCCCCCCGAATTTCCTTCAAATGGGTCTTCGGGGGAACGGCTACTTCCTTGCTAAAAATTTACTGATCAATTACAGGTTTAAACTCGTACATTATTCATGATGGAAAGTAAAGTCCACGCTAGTGGACTTGTGAGCATGCACGGTCACCGTCTTCTCCTCGGTCCCGAAGGTGGCGGTCCACGCCTCAAGAGTGTACTCGCCCGCGGGAACACCCTTGATGGTAAACGTCCCTTCCCGCCCCGTTACGGCAAACAGAGGATTGGTAACAACCCCGATGTAGGCCTTCATCCACGGGTGCTCATTGCAGTGCACCGGAATCATCACCTCCGGGTGCGCAAACTTCTTGTAAAACGGCATAGCTCCGGGCGGCTGAGACTGGTTCCACTGCGGGTTGTCCTTCGACATAACGTGAATATTGTGAGTGGTGAAATCGCTGTTCACAACCTTGAGGGGCTGCCCAACCATAATCCCCAGGACATGCGGGACATAGACGCAACCCTTTTGGTCCAGAGTCACCGCACTTGAGGGAGTTGGAAAGTGATCGCCCTGAGCGCCTGACTTGACGTAGACAAAAACATTGGGAAGCGTATTGTTAGAGTTCACTCTTCCGTCTTCAGGACGGATGGTCTGCCCGTGGAGTTCACGAACGCACTCCGGATCCTGGGCCATGGAGATCTGGGGTAGATGCGGCTTGGTTCCCTCAAAAAGGATCTTGCCGGTGATCTCGCCGGTTGTCCCCTTGGCCGATGCGCCCTGAGAACGGGGCGCGGGAGCCGCAAGGGAAACCTTCGCTTGCACGCCCGAGATAACGAAAAAAGCTGCGATCAGAGTGATGGTCCAGATAATTTGCTTTTGCTTCATTCTTGTCTTGACCCCCGCAAAAATTTCGTACACCAAACTACCCGATACTCAGGTTTGGATCAACAATTTCAAAACGACTCGACCGAATTCGGGATCCGCTTTCCAGAGACTCGGCGTTTCCCTTGTGTGGCCATGGGCCGAACTCCTTCGTGCAAAACCATGGGGAGGCTTCCAGCATATGCGCATCCACTCACACCCTGGCAAAAGAATTGCTGCCTCCCCGGGCAATTAGGCCAGCCTAGAAAATAAACCAGGCCGTAAAATACGCTGCGTTGTTGTCAGAAGCATTCCTGCCCGCAGCATCATAGTTGGTGGTCCCGCCGTTGAACTTCAGGTACCCGGTGTACTGGGCCGTGAAGTCGATATTCTGCCACGGCCAATACGCAAACTGGAGAGTGTACCCATCGCTATTGGGAGAGCCCGTGCCGCTGCCGTCAATCGCGTCCTGAGCATAAAGCACCGGGTCCGCGGTTCCCCACGTGTTGAAATAACCCACGGTCGCCCCATACTTGTTCCGGAAGTGGTAGGTGCCGTCCAGCTTGAAAGTGCTCAGGTCATGGTGCGGGAAAGCCGCGCCCTCACCATCAAACGTGGCCTGAAGGTTAGAACTTTCATGGATGTAACTCGTATGGACCGAAACGGTATTGTTGTTTAACGTAGGCAGAATACGCTCGTACTGGGCATCGGCGGCGATATCCGTGTAAAAGTCTTCCGGCCCGGTAACTGCAAACGGGGTTGAGGCGACATGCATGCCATAGGTGCCCACTTCCAGATAATTATTCCCCATGGTTTGCTGCCAGGCCAGTCGCCAGTAGGGCGCAGCACCGCGGATATTGATACCGAAGTCCACGCCGGAGTTTGGCTGGTCGTTGCCAATGTGCATCGAGCGATAAATAGCGGCGGCGCCGTAGAGATGGTCGTCCCACATGGCAAAAGTACCGACCCCCCCGACATCCTGCGCGAGTCCGCCGTCAATCAGAGTCCCGGCCATGGGCGCGGGAGTCTGGTCCGGCCCAATCCAGGGGAAGCCCCATGCCGGAGTGTCATTCCAAAGATCTTCAACCGTCGGATTATTGTTGAACGTAAAACCGTACACGAGATCTTTCCCGGCAAGAGTCTTCCGGTTGGAATACCGGACATCCGTGTTGTCCCAACTGAAGTGGTCGCCTTGCGCATCATAAGTGACCTGAATAAAACTTCCAACGTGGTCGGACATGGCGCCAGCCAGGAAAAGACTGGCAGCCTGTGGAAATTCAAAGTTCCAGTTTTCCGTTCCGGGCTGCGGACGCTTGCTGCCTGCGTACGCAAACTGAATAAAAGCGGCAATCGGCATGTAGCGGTTCAGAGATAGACCCGCCTCCTGGCGAGCAGGCTTCGCAGTAATCTGCGGCATGCCCGTCAAGGTATACCCATTCAGCTTAAATGCCCTCCCAAACGGGGTGAGTTCCGGCGGAATAGTATGGCACGAACTGCACGGCAATCCGGTTTGCCTTGCGAAACTTGTAATGGCCAAAGCTTTGGAGCTACCCACCAACGCCAGAGCCAGGACGGCCACGCCAATCCATGCCAGTCTATCGAAATGCTTGAACGAACCCATCTAAAACACCTCCAACTTGTCTTTCCTTCGATGCTCGATATGTCTGATACCGGACGTAAAAATCCACTTCATCAATACCGCGTCCTCTGCGGCCCGCCGATCTACCGCATCCAGGGGGCGGCTCGAAGAACGGCCGCAAGCCCACCGGCGCCGAATGGAAACTTCTACCCGATAACTTCCCTTATCTTCGCCGTCAGCCTGGCAAGATTCTGAATGGGGCCACGGGGCAAACGCCGAAGCTCATCGTACAAAGGAATCATGACTTCAAAAAATTCCAACATGGCGCGCAATCGCTCTTGGGTATACTTATCTTCCTGTGTTGACTCCGCCAATTCATCAAGACAGGCCCGCAACGTCGCCACGGTCGGGTTGATCTCCCGCCGCCTGCGCTCATCAAGAATTACCCGGAACATCTCCCAAGGGTCCTTGATCGCCTCGTAATATTGCTTGCGGTCGCCCCGGAAGTGCACCGGGCTTATCAGACCCCAGTTCTCCAGTTCATGCACGCTCGAACTGACGTTCGAACGGGAAATCGACAAGTGAGTGGCGATATCATCCGCATTCAACGGGTCGCGAGATAGGTAAAAAAGAGCGTGTATCTCCGCAACGGTCCGGTTGACACCCCACTTGCTGCCCATTTCTCCCCACCAAGCCACGAACTTTTCGGTTGCAACTGTGAGGTCCATAACGAGTCTACTGTACTTTTTGTTCTTCCGGTTATTTCTGTATTTACGCTCAGCACGGAATACTTTGCAACAGCCGGCCGCATTCGTACGGTGACCCAGGTCACACATGCTTGTGATCGCCGTCACAACGACGCCCAAGCAGACATCCTCGCAGGCAGTTAGCTGCATGAAAATATTGGCCTTCATCCAGTCAGAGCCTCTCATTACCGCTTTTGGCACGGGAAAACGAAGGCTTTAATTCACTTAACGCCTTCGTCTGCCTACCCAAGGAGTTCTCTGATTGTGGCTGTTATCTTGAAAAGGTTTTGAATGGGACCTTTGGGAAGACGCTGAAGCTCATTGCATAAATTATTGAATGCGTTGAAAAATGACAAGACTTCCCTCATACGCTCGGCAGTGTATTCATCTTCCGGCGCCTCCCGCATCTGTTCGTCCAAGCACTCTTGGAACATGGCAACAGCCGGGTCGATCACTCGCCGTCTCTGCTCATCAAGGATGATTCGAAATATCTCCCACGGGTCCTTTTTTGCTTCGTAGTATTGCTTGCGATCACCTCGAACATGGACAGGGCTTATTAATCCCCAGCTCTGCATCTCCCGCAGGCTCGCACTCACATTGGAACGGGAACAAACCAGGGAACTGGCAATATCATCAACACTCAGCGGCTGAGCAGAAAGGATATACAAGGCATGAATCTCAGCCACCGTGCGATTAACACACCACTTACTTGCCATTTCTCCCCAAGTGGTGACAAATTTTTCCATGCTGGGATTCAGAGCCATATCGCACCACTCGGACGTCCGGAAATTACAGACCGTATCGTCCATCAAGTAATTACAGGCATACTGTGCATCACAATTTTATGCGAACTCTGTGACCCCAGTCACGCAAAGCAGTGAGACGAGTCACAAGCCGCTTATGTCCGGCCACGCTCTTCCGATGCCTGTATAGGAAAATGCTGGCGATGCACTAGAGCAGCAAGTTAGTGCGGCAGCAAGAGGCAAGCTGGACTTTTTGAAGGTGTCTCGATCACTTCGGAGGATATTTTCCGGAACGGGCGCCCGCCGGCCCGCACAGCAGCCTGTGCACCCCTTTTCAGACGTTTCGGTCAACGATGCTGCACGATCTCCGGCATTCCCTGCTCCCCTTCCGGCGAATCTTGCATAATGAAGTCCCTGACGGCGCCCGGCACGCTATATTCATATGCGCCGCGGTAAATCCTCGGCGCAGATCCAGCGAAATTACCTGGAGGAGGAGGCGATGCAACCGTCCACTCAAGTGAAGTCACCTCCCAGGGATTCTCAGAGGCTCTTGGTCCCATGCACAAGCTCCAGAAGAAATTGAAGATAAAGAGGAACTGTGCCGCACCCATCATCAAGGCGGCTACCGTGATGAACTGGTGCAGAGGGATCAACGGCTTCAGAAAATAATCGGTCAAGGCGAAATATCGCCGGGGATTCCCTTCCAACCCCAGAAAATGCATGGGCATGAAAACGGCGTAAGCCCCAACAAACGTGAACCAAAAGTGGACTTTCCCCAAAGTTTCATTCATGCGCCGCCCGAACATCTTTGGAAACCAGAAATAAGTTGCGGCGAATATCGCAAACATCACCGCCATTCCCATGACGATGTGGAAGTGCGCCACAAGAAAGTACGTTGCGTGAAGATAAACATCCAGGGGTGGCTGGGAAAGGAAAAGCCCGCTCAGCCCTCCCGTAACGAACACAGAAACAAACCCAATCGCAAACAGCATGGGAGTATCCAGGCGCAACCGGCCTCCCCACAGGGTTCCCATCCAGTTAAAAGTCTTCACGGCGGAAGGAACGGCAATCGCCATAGTGAGAAGGGCAAAGGCAAATCCGGTATAGGGATTCATCCCGCTGGTAAACATATGGTGGCCCCACACCGCGAAGCTCATGATGCCGATAGCCATTTGCGAGTAAACCATGGCGCGGTATCCGAAAACGGGTTTTCGGGAAAAGCACGAGAGGATATGAGAAATAACCGCCATGGCAGGCAAGATGGTGATGTAGACCTCGGGGTGGCCAAAGAACCAGAACAGATGCTGCCACAGCAAGGGCGACCCGCCTCCCCGATGCAGGAGAAAGCCGCTGATCGCGAGCCCCGAGGGGATGAAAAAGCTGGTTCCAGCCAGGCGATCCATCATCAGCAGGATGCAAGCGGCAATTAAGACCGCAAATGAAAGAATGGTCAACACCGCCGTCAGGAACCATGCCCAGCAGGTCAAAGGCATTCGCATCATGGTCATTCCGCGGGCGCGAAGGGTCAGGGTGGTAACAACAAAATTCACCGATCCCAGAATGGCCGCGAGACAGAAGAGCACAATGGCAATGACCCATAAGTTCTGCCCCATGCCTTCGCCGGGTCCGGCAATCGGTCCCACGCCGCTCAAAGGCGGGTAAGCCGTCCAGCCCGAAATGGGCGGCCCGTCGCTCACAAAGAAGGTGGAAAGCAGAACACCCAATGCCACAAAAGTGATCCAGAACGACAGCCTGTTGAGCCGCGGGAAAGCCATTTCCCTCGCGCCGATCTGGAGAGGCAGCAGGAAGTTTCCGAATCCGAATTGGAGCGCCACCGTCAGCACAAAGAAGATCATCAGGGTGCCATGGATGGTCAGCAGGGAAAGGTAGTATTCGGGTGTCATCAAACCGCCGGGAGCGCCCACCGGCGAAAGCTTGCCGAGCAGAGGAATCGGAAGGTTCGGCCATGCAAGGTGCATTCGCATCAGCCAGGAAAGCACCATGGCGACAAGAACGGCGAACAGGGCGAGGAAGTAATATTGCAGTCCGATGACTTTATGGTCCGCGCTGAAAACGTACTTCCGGAGAAACCCGCGCCTTTGCGCGATATCTTGATGGGCCTCAGGCATGGGCGACCTCAAATTACCGTCCGGCGATGACATCATTGCATTGCCGCCTGTTGTTGCAACCATTTCCGAAAGTTGCTTTTGGACATGACTTGGAGAAACGCTCTCATCCGGTAATGGCCAAGGCCGCAGAGTTGGGCGCAGGCAATTTCATACTGGCCGCCGTCTGCTTTCAGAGCTTGATTCGTAACGGTAAAGTGAACGGGAATCTCCATGCCGGGAACAAGGTCCTGCTTAAGTCGAAGCTCGGGGACAAAGAATGAATGGATTACATCTTTCGAGCGAAGGATCAATTCAATGGGCGTGTTCGCAGGAATTCCCAAGGTAGCCGTTACAATGTCGTCTTTGGAGGCCGGGTCGTGGTCACGATCAAGGCCCAGATAATTTCCCATAGCATCATCCACCAAGGCCGGGTGGATCGGCCCAAAGCGTCCGTCGGGACCCGGGTACCGGAAGTACCACGCAAACTGCTCGCCCCAAACCTCAATTCGCAACGCACCGGGCTGGGGCGCGGCGTACTGCATCTGGGCCCACGCGTGGAAACCCACGAACTCCAGTCCAATAAAGAGCGTTGCCGCGGCAATCACCCAGATCAGTTCCAGTTTATTCCTGCCCAGCAAATAGAGGGCTTTCCGGCCGTCATCGCGCCCCCGGTACTTCCACACAAGATAGGCAAGGCCAAGTTGCGCCGCCACAAAGAGGATTCCCATGATCACGAAGGTTATTGAGAACTGGCGGTCGATCTGGGGACCATGGACGGCAATGTCAATTGGAAACCACCACACGTGCATTGAAAGCAGCGCAACCGAAACTGCCGTGATGATCGCCAATACCAACGCCAACGCTAGCGCCATAAGATTTCTTTCCCGGATACTGCCAAGCCCGCCGCTGATCCCACGGCTCGTCGGATGGTGATCGAGCGCAATGGATGCGACAGTTTTAGCATAGATTGCCTGTGGAGCACCAAGTTTTGGCACATTTCCAACGACTTCTTACAGAAATCGGGAGTGAACTCGACAGCAGAGGAGGCAACCTTTACCAAGCAAAAACCAATCGAACTATTGTTTTGACCCTCTATGGAGAGGTCCAGAGATACCGTGCCGGATTTTCCCCGTCTCCCCTCTGTGTGGCGGAGAAGGCTTCATGGTAATCTATAGATCTGTTTTGGAATTGGGCAAACCCTCCCACACGGTTCATGGGGGATATGGCTGCAACCCAAAGTTGCCTCAAGGGTCGCGGGCTTACCCCTACCGAGGAAGCCAACTTCCGGCTTGACGTGGCGCGTCAAAACATCATGAATGTTGCCGTGAAATTGTTATTCGGTATACGCTAAGAAGATTCGGTCGCATCTTCGAGGTCCAGCGCGCCGCCAACAAGATCACAGTTGATTTAACACATTGGATCACTGTTCAACAAGAACAGGGCTCTTAGCCCAGCGTTACTTCGCTAGGCACCCCGAATCGCTCAAGTTCGGATGCCGGTTCATCAAGACTATGGTTCTGGAGTCATCGGATGGGAAATAACTCAAATCAGATAAACGTCGAACCGCCTCAGCCGGGTTCGGACCAGGTTCAAGACAAGCGGATACTGGAAGGCCGCCGGTCTTTCTTTCTATGGCTGATTGCAGTCGGCACAGCCGCGATCGGCGCGCTGCTCTCGGTTCCGCTGGTGCGCTATGTCCTCTACCCGGTCTTTGCCACAACGACATCACTCTCGTGGTCGGACTTGGGCAATAGCAACAAATACGCACCCATCACAACTCCCGTCAGGCGGATCGTCAAAATTGAGCAGGTCGACGGATGGCGGGAAGCAGTCTCACGGAAGCCGGTGTATGTCACCAAGGGGAAAAGAAAAGGTTCACTCGATCACACCGAAGTGCTTTCGGCCGTGTGTCCGCACCTGGGCTGTGAAGTTCCATGGAACGAGGCGGAGGGCAAGTTCATGTGTCCCTGCCATGGCAGCCAGTTTGCTCCTGACGGTTCGCTCATCCATGGCCCTGCGGCGCGCGGGATGGATACGCTACCCTTGAAAGTCGAAAAAGAGGATCTCATGGTGCGTTATGAGTATTACCAGGCACTCTTACCCTACAAGAAAGAAGTGGGATAAAAGGAATCTTGAATTATGTCAACACAACCAACATCAGGTGAGGAGCCCCAAAGTCCGCAAGGAGTCCAGCACCGGCGATTATTCCAATGGTTCGAGCGGCGCACAGGCATCAATAAGTTGCTGCATGAAGCTCTGGATGAGCCCATCCCGGGCGGAGCGCGTTATGCCTATATCTTCGGGTCCGGACTGCTTTTCATTTTCATTTCGCAATTCATTACCGGGATATTTCTCGCGCTCTATTACGTTCCTTCGGCGGATCACGCCCACGTCACCGTCGCCTATATAACCAAAGTCGTCGCGGCGGGATCTTTCCTGCGCAGCCTTCATGTTTATGGAGCCAGCGCGATGGTGATCATCGTGCTGCTGCACTTAGGCCAGACGTTCTTCTACGGCTCCTACAAAGGGAGGCGCGAACTATTGTGGGTCTCCGGCACCATTCTGTTCACCCTGGTCATGGGCATGGCCTTCACCGGTTACCTCCTTCCATGGGATCAAAAATCGTATTTCGCAACCGCCGTTGGAACGAGTGTTGCAAGCGAGGCGCCCATCGTCGGAGGGTTCCTCGAGCGAATGATGCGCGGCGGAAATCAGATCGGCACTCTGACGCTCTCCCGCTTCTTTGTCATGCATGTTTTTTACATCCCGGCGCTGATTTTTCTTTTTGTGGCAATTCACATCTACCTGTTCCGCAAGGCCGGTGCGGCTGGCCCCATCAGCGAAAGTCCTGTGAGGCCGAAGCAGAAGACGGAAAGCTTTTACCCACGCCAGTTGATCATGGACCTGGGGTTTGCGTTACTGCTGATTATCGCTCTGGGTATCGCAGCTTACTTTGCCCCGGCCGCCCTGGGACCTCTGGCGAATCCTGCGGATACCCATTTTCTGCCCCGGCCGGAATGGTACTATCGCCCGCTGTTCGAGTGGCTTAAGATTTGGGGCGGCCACGCCGAGTTCATCCGGATCGTCATCATTCCCGCGGTCATCGTCGTCCTTTTTATCAGCCTGCCTTTTTACGACCGGCGCCTGGAACGCAAGCCGTGGCGGCGGCCCCTTGCCATCGGCACATTCTCGATTATTTTCATCACGCTGATCACCCTGGGAGCATTCAGTTATTACCAGGATGACCATGACAAGGATGTTGCAATGCAATTGTCTCAACAACATCGGATGGAAATGCAGTTCATGAACCAGCCGTTCAAGCCGCAAATGGTCGGTGGGGCGCGGCCAAGCCCGGCCGTTAAAGCCAGCGCGCCGCCCAGTCCGCTGGTAACCGAAGGAGGAAAAATCTTTGAATCCCACGGGTGCTACGCCTGCCACGGTGAAGGAGCAGTAGGAACCTCATTTGCGCCACGACTGGTCGGCATCGGCCAAAAGTTTTCAGAGGACCAACTCGAGAAATTGTTCAAACACCCGCTGCCCAAAATGAACGCTGGAGGGATGCCGCACTTCAAGTTCACTCCCGACGACGTAAAAGCGATCAGGGCCTATCTGGACAGCCTCCAATAATGGGGTGGAAGCGCCGCAGCCTGAACTAAAACAGGTGGCGGTCTTTCAGTCGCCATTACTCACATCAAATCTCGGCCCGTTTGAGGGTTTTTGAACGTTGGCCGCCCTTATGTTTGACCTAAGTTTTTTGAATTGTAATGCCTCGATTTCGGTGTTACGTTAGGGAGCAAAGGGGCGGTGAATATGCGAATCAATCGACGCGAGTATCTGAAAACATTAGGCGGTGGAGTGGCTGCTGCGGTTAGCGCGAAATCGGTGGCCATGGCCGCTCGATCCGAATCGAAAACCGAGGCCAGCAAGCTCCAAATGCCGGGGCCTTATCCGGGCCGCGTGGTCGCTGTGGAGGATCCTGCCGTTCTCGTATCCGGCCAATATCAGGCAGGAGCCGTTCAGCAGATGATTCGGCGCGGGATGATGGAACTGACCGGCGCGGACTCCTGGGCTGATGCCTGGAGAGTTTTCTTTGAGCCTGGCGACGTGGTGGGAATCAAGCTCAATCCGGTGGGCCAGCCGCTGGTGATATCGGATGCAACCGTGTTGCACGAGATCATCGCGGGCCTCGGAGCCGCCGGCGTTAAGCACAAGGACATTGTTGTGTACGACCGTTACCGGCGCATGTTCCTGGGGGCGGGTTACGATAAGTGGCTTCCCGAGGGCGTCCGCAGCTCCTACGCGGCCGAAAATGTCGACTCCGTTCAGCAGGGGATGGACGGCTACGACCCAGACCACTACATGGATATGGCTCTGACGCTGCCCGGCTACAGCGTCAACGACGTCCGAGCGCGCCGCTCTTATGCGGCCCGCTTCATCACGCGCGAGGTCAATAAGCTGATCAACGTTCCCGTGCTCAAGGACCACCAGTCGGCGGGAGTCACCCTCTGTCTCAAGAACCTCTCGCACGGCCTGGTGAACAACGTCAACCGCAGCCACTCCTCCAACACCCTGAACACTTGCAACGCTTTCATTCCGGCGGTTGTAGCCATGCCGGTGATCCGAAACAAAACCGTCCTCCACATCCTCGATGGCGTCAAAGGCGTGTACCATGGCGGGCCCAGCGCCAAGCCGCAGTTCGTCTGGGAGAATCGCACCCTTTATTTCGCGACGGATCCGGTGGCGCTCGACCATGTGGGCTGGGAGATCATCGACGCCAAGCGGGTTTCGGTGGGGATGAAAACCCTCTTCGAGGCAACGCCTGACAAATTCAGCACCTTCGTGCACATGCAACCTGAGCACGTCGAGATCGCGGGCGCGCTCGGATTGGGCGTATGGGACCGCGCCAAGATCGACTTGCGGCAATTAAAGGTGTAACCCGGCGGGCGGCAGCGTGGCGACCAGCGCCTGGGTTCATTGTGTGCCGGGGCCGCTCCAAACATAGCAGGGCAAGTTGATCCTTCCGGCAAGGCCGCCATCACCTGATGGCGGTCAGTCGAAGACAATTTCACGTACAGGAACGATTACGAATCTCTGGACACACGCTGCTGTTTCTCGGAGCTTGCCGTCTCCCCCCTCGTCAAAAAGCTGCGCAGTTTGCCTACAAATGCTCTTGTAGGTTGCGGGGGGTTGTAGTAGTTTGCAGAATACCGCAAGCGGCAACGGTCAAGAAGTTTGAAGACGGTGCGGTTAATTCAAGGTATTTCCGGAGTATTGAATGATGACACGGCGCGAATTATTGGCGGGGATGCTGGTTTCCGCTGTTGGGCAGAAGGCATGGGCTAGAGTTGCAGGCGGCAGAGGACGGCGGAATGCGCGGCCCAAGATTGCAGCGGTCATCACGACCTGCTTTAAGTATTCTCACGCGCAGGAAATTCTGGACCGCTTCCTCTTCGGGTACGGCTGGAACAGCACGTGGCATCACCCGCCGATGGACCTGGTGGGGCTTTACGTCGATCAAGTTGGAAGCAACGATCTGAGCCGCGAGCGAGCCCGGCTCTTTCCAAACCTGAAGATTTATCCGACCATTGCCGAAGCCCTCACCTTGGGCGGCAGCAAACTGGCGGTGGATGGCGTGCTTTCGATCGGCGAGCACGGCAACTATCCTGACAATAAAATAGGCCAGAAGCTCTATCCGCGCTACCGGTTCTTCGAGAACATCGTGAAGGTGTTTGAATCAAGCGGCCGGACCGTGCCCGTTTACAGCGACAAGCATCTTTCCTGGAACTGGGATTGGGCCCGCAAGATGTATGACACCTCGCGCCGCATGGGTTTCCCGCTGATGGCCGGATCGAGCCTGCCCGTGACCTGGCGCACGCCCTCGCTTGAGATGCCGGCGGAGGCCCGCGTGCGCGAGGCCGTTTCTGTGGCCTACGGCGGAGTCGACAGCTACGACTTCCACGCGCTCGAAACGCTGCAATGCATGGTGGAACGGCGCAAAGGCGGAGAGCGCGGCGTCAAATGGTTGCAGGCTTACCGCGGAGAAGATTTCTGGAAGGCGCATCAGGAAGGCGTCTGGTCGCGAGACCTGGTGAAAGCCGCGTTGTGCCGAAGCCATACGCTGACACCGGCTCAAGCCACTTTCAACGACATCTACCCCACGGACGACGAGATGCGGCGCCTCGTCAAGGATCCCGTCGCTTACCACTATGAGCACCTGGACGGCGTGAGATGCACCATGCTGCTGATGAACGGCCTGGTGCAGGATTTCAACTTCGCCGCCCGCATCGAGGGCCGCCCGGGGATTTTTTCCACGCAGATGTATTTGCCCATGCCGCCCGTCCGCTGCACCTTGGCGAATTTCTTCAGCCCCTTGGTGCATTATATGGAGAAAATGATGCTGACCGGCCGGACTTCCTATCCCGTGGAACGCACGCTGCTGACCACCGGACTGACGGCCGCCGGCATGGAAAGCCTCTACCGAAAACAACGGTATGATACGCCGCATTTGAATATCCGTTATCAACCGACCAAAGAATCCACTTTCTGGAGAACTTAAATACCATGCCGCTCCGCATAGCCGTCATTGCCACCATTTATAAATATCTATCCCACGCGCAGCACATTGCAGACCGCTTCCTGGTGGGTTACCCCTATGAGGGCGAGTGGCACCGGCCCGACATGAAGGTCGTGTCGCTTTACGTCGACCAGAAGCCGGAAGGCGACCTAAGCGCCGAGCGCGCCCGCGAGTTCGGCTTTACCGTCTATCCCACCATTCGCGAGACGCTGCGCTGCGGCGGCAGCAAGCTGGCTGTGGATGCGGTGCTGATTGTCGCGGAGCACGGCGATTACCCGAGGAATGAAAAGGGACAAATCCTCTACCCGCGGTATGAGTTCTTCAAGCAGTGTGTCGACGTTTTCGAGCAGGATGGCCGCGTCGTTCCCGTCTACAACGACAAGAATCTTTCTTACAGCTTCAAAAAAGCGCAATGGATGGTTGCCGCCGCGCATCGGATGAAGTTCCCCATGCTGGCCGGGTCATCGCTGCCCGTGACCTGGCGCTTGCCGGACATCGAGTTGCCGCTCGGATGTGAGATCGAAGAGGCCCTGATGGTGGGGGTGGGCGATTCGGACCCCATGGATTACCACGCGCTCGAGGGCATGCAGTGCATGATTGAGCGCCGCAAAGGCGGGGAGACAGGCGTGAAGGCCGTGCAGATGATCACGGGCGACGCAGTCTGGCGAGCGGGCCGGGAAGGACGATGGTCGAGAGCGTTGCTCGAGGCCGCGCTTTCCCGCAGCGACACGCCGCAAGGCATGAGCGTTGTAGATGGCCGCACGCAGAACTTATTGGCCCACGGGACGCTGCAGAAGCTGGTGAAGAAGCCGGCAGCCTATCTCATTGAACACAACGACGGCCTCAAGACCACGCTGTTGATGCTGAATGGCGCGATCAAGGACTTCAACTTCGCCGCCCGGGTAAAAGGCATATCGCAAATTCAGTCCAATCAGTTCCTGCTCACCCCCGTTCCGAATGTGGATTATTCCGCGTGCCTGGTCAGCAAGATTGAAGAGATGTTCTCAACCGGCAAAGCTCCCTACCCGGTGGAGCGCACCCTGATGGTCAGCGGCATCCAGGAGAGCTGCCTCACTTCCAAGTTCGAAGGGCAAAAGCGCCTGGAGACGCCGGACCTGCAGGTACGCTATCACGCGCCAAAGATCTCCCAGCGCGCCCACCAATAAGGCGCGTTTGGCGGTTGCTCAATCTTTTCCCCTGGACCCCTGCTGGTTTGATGAAGTAAGGCAGCTTTGCATCCGCCGGCAGGCGGCCTGAAATCCGGGAATGCCTCAGATCCATTCGCCGCGAATCCGAAAATAAACGGAATCGCCCCTGCGGCGCATTCCCGCGGTCCAAATCTCGCGGAGGTTAGGACCGAAGCGCTACTCGAGCCTGAATCTGACATTTGCCTTGCCTCTGAGCAGAGCAGCGGGCAGCCGCACGCGGTCCTTGTGCAGTTCACCGAGCGTCGTGGACTTGAGTGGCGCGCGGGCCGGGGTGTGAAGATGGACGATCAAATCGGCATCGAACGTTTTCTGGAATTCTACGTTCACATCCCAGCCGCCTTCCCTGCGCGACTTTGTCGCCCAACTGATCTGCCCAAAGCGCGTGGGGCAGTTTTCGACGCGGATTTCTTCACCCGCCGCAAACCAGCGTTTGGGCGCGGCTTTCTGCAAGTGCACCGCGTCGCGGCCGTGCTCCTCATAGCAGAGCAGCCAGCGGAGGCCCATGGCCAGTTGCAGTTCGCTATTCACCACGGCAGACCAACCGTAACGGCCGCCCTCCCCTGGAAAATTCCCCGGCAACAGCGCATCTTCAGGTGAATAGCGGCTCCCCGAATCCATCGTGTAGCAGCCCAGGGCGTAGAGCGCAAGCAGGAAAGGACAGTAGTCATCCTGCCGGATGCGCCCGGCCAGCGTGCCATGCTCCATAAAGTTTGACGTGCGGGGAGTAGCGCCGTCGGTCCCCAAGCCTAAAATCTGCAACCCGGCAATTTCCCGGTGCCGGAAATGTCCCTCGTCCAGCTCCACATTGCCCCAGTCGCTTGTCCACCAATCCATCATGTACCGGTGATTTTCATAACTGGACAGGTCCGCCGGCTTGCGTTTGGTGTCAAACGGGTCAAACGGGGTAATGCCGGCTTGCTTCATTTCCGGATTACGCGCCGCGAGCGTGGTTTCGAGCGACCGCTCGATCTGCTGGCGCATGGCGGCGGCAATGGTCGCCAGCCGGTTCGACTCCTGTTGCAATGTTGCGTCACTGTTTTCGCGCCCCGCCCGCTCCAGGCACCGCGCCTGCTCATAAAGTCCGCGCCAGGTCCAAGAGGCGTTCTGGTAGTAGTAAGGATGGGCGTCGGGATAATCATCGTGCGGGTTTCCCTTGTCGGCTTCCGGCGAGCCCCAGATGAGTCCATGCCGGGGATCCTCTGCCGGGAATCGCCGCTTCGAATATTCATAGCGCTCAAGCACGAAATCAATCATCCTCCGCAGAACGGGAAGCCTTCTCCGCAAGGCTGCAAAGTCGCCTGTGTAATCGTAAGCGCGCGCTGAGTTCTCAAGAAAGACACCTGCGTTCAGCGGCGCCTCAACCTGATCCTGGGTGTTATAGAGGAAGTTTCCGTCGGGCACGATGCAATGGGTCAGATAGTGTTCGAAGTAGGGTTCCACCTCCGCGCTGAGGTTCCAAAGCTGGTGCGCCCAGACAAACTCGTAGTGCGCCACGGGAAACAGCGCATGGCTGCGCTCAGGTATTTTGGTGTAAGCGCCTTCGCCGATTTGATAGGTCGGGTTCAGGCCGCGGTAGCTCGATCGCGCCAGCGCCAGGCCCGCGCGAGCGCCCTCGAGCAGCCAGGTGTCCGGAATGCTCACCTTCATCCCGCCTTCAAAAAAGTAATGCCACCGGTCCCACTCGCCGACCAGCGCCCCAAAGAAGTCCTCGCGCGAGCCGTTCCAGGTCCGCTCGACGAACTGGTCTTCGGCCGGAGCGGTTATAGTGGCGCCTCCCTCGGAAACCGGTTTCTCCTTCCGCCGCCGCTGCCGTTGCGCGCGGATTCGGCCTACCGGCTTTGCGTCAGCCCCGGATGGCAATACCACCATGACCTCGTAGCCAACGCTATATTCGGGATTCCAAACGCCGATGTCTGCCGCCGGAACATAGCCCCCCACGAGCGTCCGCTTGCTGTAACCCGGCGCGTAGTTATACAGGTAGCTGGAGGGTAAGAACCGCTGCGGATCAAAGAGGCGTCCGGTCATATCCGGAGCCCACAGCGACTGCGGGTCCGTGCCAAACTCGCGCGAGGTGCCGTCGGCTTCAAGCCAGAGGCAACCCTGCGGCCCTGTATCGCCATTAGCAACGAGAGTCCAACCCACAAGTTCGCGTCCGAGGGCCGCGACATTCTCGTAACAAGGGTCTTCGTTCAGGCTCAGAATATACTGGCCGTAGACATCAGGCCCCGGGACATATCGGGCCGGCCGGCGGAACTCACCAAGCCTCACAGGCGGATTGACGGGCCGGGGACGAATGTTTGATAGCTGCCCAACACGCTTGGGAATATGGGCAATCTCACCCTCAGAGGTCAGATACGAAAGAGCTCCCTGATGCGCTGCATGTTTCTCAAATACCGCTGTCGGCTGCGCGCGAAGCGACCTCAAAATACAGACAAGCTCCCATCCATTCATCACCTCGCCCACTCCCAAGGAGTCTGTGTGACAACTGGGGTTGACGGATACGTATAATACAGGGAGAGGAGGCGCGAGAATGAAATTTCTTCCCTACAATCCGGAGCAAGCGTATTTGCTGCCGCCCAGCGTGAAGGATG
>Ga0307373_10002688_pt1 | contig 31795 bp, 25 predicted proteins | sample OX2MG_FD_202534 | JGI IMG/M metagenome (GOLD analysis project Ga0307373, IMG submission 202534) | Soil microbial communities from Risofladan, Vaasa, Finland - OX-2 | ecosystem: Environmental > Terrestrial > Soil > Coastal area > Acid sulfate soil | place: Finland: Risofladan, Vaasa | collected...
GCACTTCCATATGCGCAGTCGGCCAACGCTGTGTCCACTTTGAGTCCGGTTGTTGCCTCTGCTTGCTGAATCAGTTCCAGGCTGCCCTCCTGGTCCTTCGCGCTCCCAGCCATCACGTCGCTCCTCCATCCACTCCGCCAAGGTGTCACTCGGAGTCGTCGCAACACAAGCCACATCGCCGTCCATCACGACGGTCGGCGTTTCACGGGGTTCACGTTCGGGCGCGACGCGATGGTGGCCAGGCTCTATGACAAAGGCCTGGAGATCAAACACTCCGGGAAAATTTGGATGCACGAGGTCTGGGGCGACCGACTTGATCCGTCCGCACCCGTGTGGCGGCTGGAGTTCCAGCTCCGGCGAGTGGTGCTGGCGGAGTGCTCGCTGACCAAGCCTGAGGACGTCCTCGCCCAGCGAGAGAACCTTTGGGCATATGCCATGCAGTGGCTCTCGCTCAGAGATCCAACACCTGGCGCTACGCGGACGCGTTGGCCGGTAGCTGACCAGTGGTTGTACTTGACGCGATCGCAGGGAGCAGTCGCGCACCGCCCTCTGGTACGTAAGCGCATCAGGGAACACCACGAGTCCGTGCTCGTCCGCGGCCTCACGGGCTACGCGAGCTCCCTGGCAGCTGCTACCGGTGTCAGCGACCTCGACCTGGCGATGCTGGTGTCACGCCGCCGCGTGGGCAAGTACATGGACGCCACGGGGCGAGACTTCCGCGATCTGGTCCTGGCGAAGCGAGAGCGGAAACTGTGAGCCTGCGCGCGCAGCAATGGTCGGTGGATGTCGGCGCGATCGACCGAGCGCGAATCCTGCGCGGATGGACGCGCCGGAACCTGGCGCAGCAAGCTCACGTCGACGAAGGAACGCTGTGCGACATGTTCGCGGGCCGCCGGAGGCCAACGTTTGGAACCTTACGTGCCGTGTGCAACGGGCTTGAGCTGTCTCTTGAGGATGTTATTACGTTCTCTGACGGCCCAGTCTGACGCTCAGGAGGCGATGTAGTTAGAGCAAGCCGCGATGTGGTCGCGGAAGACGCACTTCGCGATTACACGTGCAGTCGCGCCGGCGGAGACTGCGTCAGTTCACCGATTGTTGCGAAAAACCGTCTATTGGGCAAGATCGATCGAGGCAAGTCAGACGAGTCCGATCAGGACAGTCACCAAGAACTGAACATCCTGATCCACAGCGCGGCCCCGGCCGTCAGCCCCGACCAGCCAGATCCCCCAATGTTGCCCGACCCCTAGGTCGAGGGCGATCCCTTCGCCACCCGGCTGTGCAGCCAGTCGCCCACCGAAGTTGGCGCCCGCCGGTGAGCGCCACACGGTCGTACCGGTGCGCCAGTCGATCACTACCGGATCCGTTGTGCTGCCATTGACAAGCGAGAAGTCTGGCGGACGCGGCGCCGCTAGGACCAGGTCCCCATGCCACGAGAAACCATGAACTTCCATTCCGGACAGCCGGGCAACCACGGAGTCGCCCGCGATTCGTCGAATTGTGGCGGATCCCGTCGCGGCATCGGTCTCCGCCAGATACTGGCCATCCGGGGACGCTACCACGAAGACGCCGATATTGCCGTTGGTCTTGGTCGTTGTGGGGTAGGTGCGGTGGTACTGGACCGCTCCTGTCGTAGCGTCCAACACCCACACCTCGCTCGTGTCGTTCATGGCGCCTACATTTGCGACTACAACTCGGTTTGAGGTTGCGCTGCACGCGAGGATAGTGGCCCCGGGGACTTGCTGACCTTGCGATCCGAACCTCCCCAGGACCACGGCCGGGGATCCTGGCAAGTCGTATGAGATCTCGGACGGAGAGCCCTGCCCGGGCAGGGGCCTGCTTAGGCACAAGTGCCGGCTGTCGTCGGCCCACGTGACCGACACATACGTCGTGGTGGCATCGAATTGCAGCGAAGTGGTCGCGCCGCTGCTGGTGTCGTATACCGTGTCGCCGATCGCCACTCTCGATCCGTCGGGTGATTGCACCGCGAGGCTACCCTGTTCGAAATTAAGCGTCGGAACCTTATAAAGAGCTCCAGTCCATGAGGCTGCATATAGACCGTCTGGAGTAACTGTCCGCCAGTAGAGCACGACGGGCGTTCCGACAGGAATTGGCCCGCTGACCTTGGGTGCCGCGGGCGATGCCGATGCTGCAGTGACTGGAGCGGTCGAGCTGGGAGTATGCGCTGCACTTATCCCGTTTTGAACGCAGCCGGCCATCGCCAGAAGCAGCGTGACGGTCGTCAAAATGACCCCGAACGCACGACTAGGCGACAAAGTCATCGGCAAGTAATGGTTTAACACCGGGACGGCGCAAAAGGTGTCGGTGTTGAGTTGCTTGAGCGGGTTCGCGAGCGCTTTCCTACATTGAGGAACTGCTTACGCATCCACCGCAGGTTAAGAGATTTGCGCTGATTTCGGGCTCTGGCGCTAAGATCGAGCCAAATACGGTAGGCCTTAGCCTCCGGTTCGGGACCAGGACACCGCTCATTCGTCCGCCCCCTGAGTTGGCCTGGGGCCGTGCGAAGATAGTTGAAGCTATGGCGCCAGGTCGGGCTGCACTCGCGGCGATTCTGGCTACTGTCGTCGCAGTCGCCTTAGCAATCCCAATACTCGGATTCTTCGTCATGACCCAACCCCACCCCGCGAATTGGTTACCGGTCATCATCCCCAACGCTCTCCTGTTGCTCGGCGCGTGGTTGACCACATTCTTAGTTATGCGATTAGCCATTCGGGGCCGGAAGGAACCTTAGGGGCCGCGACGGGACTTTAGACCGCGTGTTAAATGGCCTCGGTCTAAATCGGCCTGCCGAGCTAAGATCAGGTCGAATTCGCCAGGGACTGAAGACCACTTGGTAAGGAAAAGGTCCCCGGTTCGAATCCGGGCGTGGGCTCCACGACCCTTTCACAGCAGCCCGGTCACGCTGCCACCGGGGGAACGGCCCCGAAGGCGAGTTCGGTCCTCAGCTAACCGCGTTCTTCACGAGGGCGGCGATCCTTGCCTCAGTCGTGGCGGTCAACTCCTTCAGCGCGAAGGCGACCGGCCACATGGCTCCTTCGTCGAGGTTCGCCGCGTCGCTGAAGCCAAGTGTCGCGTATCTCGTCTTGAACTTCTGCGCAGCCTGGAAATGGCAGACGATCTTGCCGTCCTTCGCATATGCGGGCATCCCGTACCAAAGCTTTGGCGCTAGGTTTGGCGCGCTGGCTTTGATGACGGCATGAAGGCGCTCGCCGAGGGCGCGATCCGACTTCGGCATCTCCGCGATCTTCGCGAGCACAACGCTTTCCTCGTCCGGCTTTGCGGCGCGAGCGGTCGCCTTCAGCTCCTTGTGGCGTTCCTTCATCGCGGCTTTTTCTTCGTCCGTGAATCCAGCGGACTTCTGCTTGTTTTTCATGGCAGGTTTCCTCTCTCAGATGTCTTTGATGTGTCGACCTGATTCTAGGGAGCCGCCGTCGTGGCGCCGTCTCCAAAACTGCTCTTTGGAGAACGGCTTATCACCCGATGGAGCCGATGATCGCGAGCAGAGCTCCTCCTATCCGGTCGTAAGAGGGTGCAAGCCGAACGCGTCCGGGACGACGGTGCCGAGGAGAAACGCGATCAGTGCGCACCCGAGCCCGATGGCGGTGATCTCAACGCCGCTCCGGATCGAATGACCACCTGAGAGGCGTCCTTTGCCGACGCCGATGAGGAACAGCGCGACAGCGGTGGCGGCGACCGACATGAGCAGGGCCTGACTCGGCGCGAATGGACCGATGGCGATGATCGTGGTCACCTGGGCAGTGAACCAGGGAACGATGGGAATCGCGGCTCCGATCAGGAAAGCGATCGCAATCACAACGCCATCCAGAAACGGCCTTCCACCAGCGACCGCAAACCCGAGCTCCTTCTGGGCCATCGCGGTAAGCATCGCCTCGGGATGTTTGGCGATGACTCGCGCCACCATCTGCGCGTCGGTCTTCTCCAAACCGTCCTTGATGAACAGCTCGACCAGCTCCTCCATCTCCCGCTTGGGATGGCCCTGAAGCTCTGAGCTCTCATGTCTCAGCTCTTCCTGCTGTACGTCGCGCTGCGACTTCGCGGCGATGTAAGCCCCCGCGCCCATGGCCAGCATGCCCGCCACGCCTCCGGCGAAGCCGGCGATCAGCACCGAGATGCGCCCGGTGGTGGCTCCGCTGACACCGCTGACCAGCCCCAGTGATGTCAGCAGGCCATCCTGGGTCCCGAAGACGATCTCTCGCACATGGCTGCGCCGCTCGACGCGTGATCGCGTGGTGTCGATGTGCGAGGTCGCTTCGGACGGCTCGGCCACGGCTCACAAAGAATAGTCAAGGCTGTGGCGGCTCACCCGCCGCAACGCTAGGGGAGCGAGCCAAGTCTCGCCTGGCGACTACCCATCAGCCCCGACATTCGTGCGGACCGACCAGCCTGACCGACGCGGGCCTTCAGCCTCTATCAACGTTCACGGCCCGCTGCGAAACTCCTGGCAGGGCAAGTTCAGGCCCGACAGGATGCTGGACCGGTCACGGTGACGACCACCTGCAGTCCATCGCCACAGGGCGATGTCGGAGGTTGTTGGAGATGTTGAATTTCATAGGCTGGATCATCGTCGGAGGCATTGCCGGGTTCCTGGCCAGCAAGGTTCTCACCGGCAAGGGCATGAGCTTGCTCTGGGACGTGGTGGTCGGGATTGTCGGCGGGTTCCTCGGTGGTTGGATGGCCGGACTGTTTGGCCTCAGCGCGGGCAACCTCCTCATCGAGATCGTGGTCGCGTTTGTCGGCGCCGTCATCCTCTTGGTGGTGTTCCGTGCGTTGACCCACCGCGGTGTTGTTCACGCCTGAAGACAGCCGAGGCATCTCAATAAGAACGAAGGAGTATGGAAATGAAGGACAAAGTGCAAGGCAAAGTCGAAGAGGTCAAGGGCAAGGTCACTGGCGACAAAGGTCTTGAGGTCAAGGGCAAAGCCCGCCAGAAGGTGGGTCGGGTCAAAGAGAGCGTCAAGGCGATCGCCTACGACTCAGAGCACTCCCGCGGGAAGAGCTAAGGCGGTTCTGGTCGCCGACCAGCCAGGAGGCCACGCCGCCGGTTCGAATTCGGGCGTGGCCTCACAGCCGTCAGGCCATCCGCTCTTAGGGGCCTGACTGCCCTAGCCACCCATGGCGACAAAGGGGCCGCATGGCCCCAATCTGAAATTGGATGAAAGCGTTCTCTGCACGAAGGGCGCAGCACGCGTTGCGGCGTTGAAAGCGACCGTGGTCCTCGAGGACACCACAGAGGCGAAGAAACCGCGACCAGTCAGCCGACGCAAGCATGTCGGCGCGACGCTTTTCAGCGAAACGCAAGACGCCGCCAGCTTCATCGGCAACGTGCTCGAGGCCTCGACCGAGTACTCGATCATCGGCGCAGACCTGGAGGGCAACATCCAACTGTGGAATGAAGGCGCCCACCGCCTCTATGGCTACGAGCCGGAAGATGTCGTCGGCAAGGCGAACTTCGCCATCCTCCACGCCGCCGAGCACGTCGCAGTCGGCCTGCCACAGCAGATGATGGCGACCGCGCTCGGCACCGGCAAGTACGAGGGCACGACGGTTCGGAGGCGCAAGGACGGCACGACGTTCACCGCCCGCGTCGTCCTCACGCCGCGGCGCGACGACAAGGGCAATGCCATCGGCTTGCTCCTCATCTCGAAAGACATCTCGGACGAGATCCGCCTGACCCATGACCTCGAGGCGACCCAGGTCTACACGCGATCCCTGATCGAGTCGAACATCGACGCGATCATGACCACCGACCCGCTGGGCGTGATCACCGACGTCAACCAACAGATGGAGTCTTTGACGGGCCGCTCGAGGGCGGAGCTGATCGGGTCGCGTTTCAACGGATATTTCACTGACCCCAAGCGGGCTGACGACGGCATCCGCCAGGTGCTCCGCGAGGGCAAGGTGACCGACTACGAGCTCACCACTCGCTCGAAGAACGGAACGCTGACTCTGATCAGCTACAACGCCACGGCGATGTTCGACGTCGACGACAAGCTCCAGGGCGTGTTCGCGACCGCACGCGACATCACCGAGCAGAAGAAGCTCGAAGAGCGACTGCGCGAGCAGCAGACCTACCTACGCGGGCTGATCGAGTCCAGCATGGACTGCCTGCTCACGATCGATGCACAGGGGCTTGTCACCGACGTGAACGAGCAGATGTGCCGCCTCTCCGGATTCGGGCGCGAAGACCTGCTCGGCACGCTGTTTGGCAACTATTTCGCCGAGCCGGAACGCGCCAACACCGCGATCGAGCAGACCTTCGACGTGGGTCTGGTGAAGGACTGCGTCCTCACCCTGCTCACGCGCTCGGCGCAGCACCTGCAGGTTTCCTTCAACGCATCGATCTTCGAGGATCACCTCGGCAGCGTGCGGGGTATCTTCGCTTCGATCCGGGATGTGACCGACCAGACCGTGCTGCAGGCCCTGTTGCTGAGCGAGCGGGCCTACAACCGAGGCCTCCTCGAGGCACTCGTCGATGGCCTGGTCACCGTCGACCCGATGCTGAAGATCACCGACGTCAACGAAAAGATGTGCCACATGTCCGGGTACGCCCGGGACGAGCTCATCGGCAGCGCATTCGAGGACTATTTCACCGACTCCAAGCGAGCGGCCGCGGGAGCCCGCGACACCCTGGACAAGGGCGCTCTGACGAATTACGAGCTCACGCTTCGTACCAAGAGCGGTCAGGAGCTCCTGGTTGCGTTCAACGCGGCGACGTTCACGGACCAGGCCGGCCAGGTGCGCGGAATCTTCGCCTCGGCCCGTGACATCACCGACCAGGCGCGCCTGCAGAAGGAGCTGGCCGAGGAGCAGGCGTACAACCGCGGTCTGTTCGAAGCCTCTCGCGACGGCCTGGTGACCGTCGACGACGAGATGCGGATCATCGACCTGAACGAGACGCTGTGCAAGATGGTCGGCCAGAGGCGCGCCCAGCTTGTAGGTTCAATCTTCTCCGACTACTTCGTCGAGCGTGAGCGCGCGGCCGATGGGGTGAGGCTGACCTTCGAGAAAGGTCTCGTGACCAACTACGTCCTGACCATGAAGTCGGCCAACGGCCAAAAGCTGCCGGTATCCTTCAACGCCGCCGTCTTCCGCGACGCCGCGGGCGTGGTGCGCGGGATATTCGCGTCGTTCCGCGATATCACGGATCAGCAGGAGCTGGAGTTGCAGCTGCGGGATACTCAGAAGTACACCCGGTCTCTGATCGAGTCGAACATCGACGCCATCATGACCACCGACCCTCTGGGCGTCATCACCGACGTCAACGAGCAGATGGTCGCCCTGACCAGCCGCACCCGCGAGGAGCTGATTGGCTCAACGTTCAAGGCCCACTTCACCGAGCCCGCGCGGGCCGAAGAAGCCATCCGGCTCGTGCTCAGCGAGGGGAAAGCCACCAACTACGAGCTCACAGCGCGCGCCAAGGACGGACGCGAAACGGTCGTCAGCTACAACGCCAGGGCGCTTTTCGACCGCGAGAACCGCCTGCGGGGCGTGTTCGCTGCAGCCCGGACGATCACCGAGCAGCGCAAGCTCGAGGAGCAGCTGCGAGAGCAGCAGACGTACCTGCGAGGGCTGATCGAGTCTTCCGGGGACGCCCTGATCACGGTCGACCCCGACGGCTTCATCTCTGATGTCAACGAGCAGATGTGCCGAATGTCCGGATACGGGCGAGACGACCTGCTGGGAACACCGTTTGCCAACTACTTCATCGACCCCGAGCTCGCCCGCTCCGGCGTCCGCCAGACCTTCGAGATGGGCGTCGTGACCGAGCATGCGCTGACCCTCGTGTCGCGCACTCGCCGCCACCTGCAGGTGTCATACAACGCGTCAGTGTTCAAGGACCCCGACGGCAACGTGCACGGCATCTTCGCGTCGGTCCGCGACGTCACCGACCGTGTGCGCCTGGAGGAGCAGGTCCGTGAGCAGCAGAACTACCTGCGGGGCCTCATCGAGTCTTCGGGCGACAGCCTCGTCGTGGTCGATCCTGAAGGCTTCATCACGGATCTCAACGAGCAGATGTGCCGCATGACCGGCTATTCCCGGCAGGAGCTCATGGGATCGGTGTTCAAGCGCTACTTCACGCAGCCGGAGGAAGCTGCAGTGTGTGTTCGCCGCACCCTGGCGGAGGGCGCGGTCACGAACTACGAGCTGATCCTCGAATCAAAGAGCGGTCGCAAGGCCACCGTTTCGCTCAACGCCTCCGTGTTCAGGGCTCCAGACGGCCACATCGAGGGCATCTTCGCATCAGCTCGCGACATCTCCGAAGAAGCACGCCTGCGCACCCAGCTCACCGAGCAGCAGGTCTACAACCGTTCCTTGTTTGAGGCCTCCGCCGACGCACTGTTCGCCATCGCCCCTGACGGTGTGATCACGGACGTGAACGAGGAGGCCACGCGGCTCACCGGCTACTCGCGAAAGCACCTGGTCAGCACTCGTTTCAACGACTACTTCACCGAGCCGGTGCGCGCAGCAGCAGGCATCGACCAGACATTCGCCGAGGGACGGGTCACCGGCTACGAGCTCGTGATGGTGACGAGGCAGGGCCGGCGGATCACGGTCAGCTTGAGCGCCGGTGTGTTCACCGACGTGGCCGGGCTTCCGCTGGGTATCCTCGCCGGGGCCCGCGAAAACAGCGCGCAGAAGCAGTTGGAGCAGCAGCTACGCGACTCGCAGGTGTACACGCGCTCGCTGATCGAGTCGAACATCGACGCCCTGGTCAGCACCGACCCCGTGGGCGTGATCACCGACGTCAACCAGCAGATGGAGGCTTTGACCGGCGTTGGTCGTGACGAGCTGATCGGGTCCGACCTGAAGATGTACTTCACGGACCCGATGAGCGCGGAAGACGGCTTGCGCCAGACGCTTCGCGAAGGCAAGGTCACCGACTTCGAGCTCACCGCCCGGAGCAAAGGCGGCGAGGAGACGATGGTCGCCTACAACGCGGCGACACTGTTCGATCCGGACCACAAACTGCGAGGCATCTTCGCCACCGTCCGCGAGATCACCGAGCGCAAGCGCTTCGAGAGGCAGCTCCAGGAGACCAACCTCGAGCTCGCGCGAGCCGACCGTGCCAAGGACCGCTTCCTGGCGAGCATGAGCCACGAGCTTCGGACGCCGTTGAACGCGATCATCGGGTTCACCGGCACCCTGCTCATGAAGCTGCCCGGTCCGCTGAACTCCGAGCAGGAAGAGCAGTTGCAGACGGTACAGTCGAGCGGCCGCCACCTGCTGTCGATCATCAACGACCTGTTGGACCTGGCCAAGATCGAGTCCGGTAAGTGGGAAGGCGATTTCCAGGAGCTGGACTGCGCCGAGGTGGCCCAGGGCGTGGTGGACGGGCTGAGGCCCCTCGCCCGCAACAAGGGCCTCAGCTTCATCGTCGTCGCCCCCGACCAGCCGGTCAGGGCCGCGATCGACCTCCGAGCGCTCAACCAGATCCTGATCAACCTGAGCAACAACGCGATCAAGTTCACCGATGCCGGCGAAGTGCGCCTCGAGGTCAAGGAGACCACGTTCGAAGGCGAGGCGGCGGTGCGCTTCGACGTGATCGACACCGGTATCGGCATCAAGCAGGAAGACCAGGCGGAGCTGTTCGAAGCTTTCGAGCAGCTCAAGAAGCACCTCGCCGCGCCCAGGGAGGGCACGGGCCTCGGACTCTACATCTGCCAGCGGCTGGCCGGCCTGCTCGGAGGGAGCATCGAGTTCACCAGCGAGTTCGGCAAAGGCAGCACGTTCAGCTTCCTGGTGCCCAGGGACCACGATGAGCAGTGACGGCCTGATCCTGGTGGTGGAGGACAACAAGGCCAGCAGCGACCTGATGGCCTATCTACTTCGGGCTGCCGGCCACACTGTTCTCACCTGCACCGACGGTGCCGACGCGATCACCATCGCGGCGCGGGAGCACCCGAGGGTGATCGTGATGGACCTTCAGCTCGACCGCATGAGCGGGCTCCAGGCGGCGGCCATCCTGGCGGCCGATCCCACGCTGAGGGTGATTCCGCGCGTGGCGGTGACCGCGTACGCGATGGTCGGCGACCGCGATCGTGTGCTCAAGGCCGGTTTCCAGGGATACATCGCCAAACCCATCGAGCCGACCACCTTCGCCGCACAGATCTACTCCTTTTTCGTGCCGCGCGGTTCGCAGTCAGAAGTGGCGAGCTGATGGCCAGGGTCATCGTGATCGACGACATGGCGACGGATCGGCGGCTCGCCGAGACGCTCCTCGAGCATGGAGGTCATAGCGTGGTGCTCTGTGACGACGGGCAGGCGGGCCTCGACCTGATCCTGAAGACAATGCCCGATCTGATCATCACCGACCTGATCACGCCGACCATCGACGGGTATGCCCTGGCGCGCACCGTGCGCTCCGATCGACGGACCGCCTCGATTCCGATGATCATGGTCACCGCCCACTACCTCGAGGCAGAGGTACGCCGCCTCGCCGTGGGCATTGGGATCCAGCAGCTCCTGATCAAGCCTTACGAACCGCAATGCTTCCTCGACGCCGTCACCGCGGCTCTTGCCGAGAGGCCGGCGGCTGATGAGATCCGTAACGTGGACCCGGAGGCGAAATTCCAGACCGAGCACCTGCGCCTGGTTTCGGCCAAGCTCCACGAGAAGGTCGTCCAGCTCGAAGCCATGAGCCAGGAGCTGACGCGGACCGCGACCGCGTACCTGCTCCTTTTCAAGGCGCATCCGGAGCCGACCTGGGTATACGAGCTGGGCACGCTGCGATTTCTCGAGGTGAACGACGCCGCGGTCAGGCGGTACGGCTACTCGCGCGAGGAGTTCCTGGCGATGCGCGTCCCCGACATCCATCTACCCGAAGACGCAAAGGCGGTGGAGCGGGCGTTGGCAACCCTGGCCGCCCATCCGGCCGAGTCGCTGCCACGCAGGCATGTCACCAAGCAGGGAACGATCGTCGACGTCGACATCACGTCCGCCGACCTCGTTTTCGACGGTCGACCCGCTCGTTGCGTGATGGCCCAGGACATGACGCAGAAGCGCAAGGTGGAGCTGCAGGCTCAGCAGACCCAACGGCTGGAGAGCCTCGGTCAGCTGGCCGGCGGCGTGGCACACGACTTCAACAACCTGCTCGGGGTGATCCTCAACTTCAGCTGGTTCGTCAAAGCGAATCTCACGGCCGAGGTGGAGAGCGGGAACGGGGAGAAGTGGCGGCCGGCGTTGCGTGACATGGAGCGCATCGAGCGCGCGGCCGAAAACGCCGCGCGGCTCACCCATCAGCTGCTCGCGTTCGCGCGTGTGGAGGTCGTGCAGCCTCGGTCGATGAACATCAACTCCGTCGTGGATGAGATGGCACCGCTGCTGCGGCGGACCCTCGGTGAGCACATCGAACTGGTCGCATTACCGGTCGAAGGCCTCTGGCCGGTGGTGATCGACTCCGGACAGCTGAGCCAGGTGATCACCAACCTCGCGGTCAACTCGCGGGATGCCATGCAGAAGGGGGGGACGCTCACCATCGATACGGCCAACGTCGACGTCGACCTGGCTTACCTCGCCGACCGCCCAGGTCTGCCGCCCGGACGATACGTGCGCTTGCGAGTCACTGACACGGGCCAGGGCATGGACAAGAACACCCTTGAACGCGCGTTCGAGCCGTTCTTCACGACCAAGCCGAGGGGGCAGGGCACCGGCCTGGGGCTGGCCACCGTCTATGGCATCGTGACGCAGGCGGGCGGCCATGTTGACGTCTACTCGGAATCCGGGCTCGGTACCCGCGTCTCGATACTTTTGCCGGCCGACGACAACGGAAAAGCACCGGCCGAGGTCGTTCCAACCGCGCCGGCCACCAGGGGCAGCGAGACCGTGCTGGTCGTCGAGGATTCCGACGACTTCCGGGAGATCGTCGACCGGATCCTGAGCCAGAACGGCTACGAGGTGCTGGTGGCAGCCAACGGGCCCGACGCGCTCGAGATGGCGCGCACACACCCCGGCCGCATCGATCTTCTCCTGACCGACATGGTCATGCCCCGCATGCTGGGCAGCGAGTTGGCGCCCCGCCTTGTCGAAAGCCGTCCTGACCTACGTGTTCTGTACATGTCGGGCTTTGCCCAGCCCGGCCTGGCACCGGGCGCCGCGCTTCCCGGGGTGGCTCTCCTGGACAAGCCGTTCACGCAGCCGACTCTGCTCGCTCGCGTTCGCCAATCACTGGAGGCGAAGTCATGACCAACCGCGTGCTGATCATCGACGACAGCGAAGACGACGTCGTGATGCTGGAAAGGTTCCTGACCGATGGGGACACCAGCATCATGGGCCTGACCGACTCCTCGCAGGCGGAGCAGGCCTTCGCCGAATTCAAGCCAGACCTGGTCCTGCTCGACCTGCACATGCCACCTCCCGACGGACTCGAGATCCTCCGCCGGCTGCGCGACTCGCGCGGCGTCTTGAACCTGGTACCCGTCGTGGTTCTCACCGGCGATGTCGGACCTACCGCGCGAAACACCGCACTCGACCTGGGCGCGGTCGACTACCTGACCAAGCCCCTCGACCGGCAAGCCGTGGTGGTTCGCGTCAGGAATCTCCTGGCCACCAGACGGCTCTACACGGCGCTCGTGAGGTCTTCGCAGAACAAGAGCAACTTCCTGATGAACATGAGCCACGAGATGCGCACCCCGCTCAGCGCCATCATCGGTTTTTCCGAGCTCATGGCCGACGACAAACTTGGTCGTTTCGACGACGCTACGAGGCATAAGTTCCTGGAGGAGATCAACTCAAGCGGGCGCTTTCTTCTTGCCCTGCTCGACGACATCCTGGACCTGTCCAAGATCGAGGCGGGGAAGATGGTCTTGAGAATCGAGAGCTTGTCGATCGCCGACATCGTGATCGATGTCGTAACCAGCATGGAGCCGCTCGCGACGCGAAAGACGATCCGCCTGGAGGCCGATGTTGCCACCGCTGGGCGCGCTCCCGCAGACGCGCTGAAATTGAAGTCGATGCTTCTCAACCTGGTGTCCAACGCGATCAAGTTCACGCCGATCGGAGGGCGCGTCGCGATTGAAACCAGGCGCCTGGACGACTTCGTCGAGCTATCGGTCTCCGACACCGGGATCGGCATCTCGGCGGCAGACCGGGAACACCTCTTCGAGGAGTTCCGCCAGTTTGACTCCGCGATATCGCGCCAGAACCATGGCACCGGGTTGGGGCTGGCTCTGACCAAGCGCTTCGTCGAGCTCCACGGCGGAGAGATTCACCTCGAAAGCGAGGTCGGGAAGGGGAGCACCTTCACGCTCAGGTTGCCCCTCGTGCCCCGCGGCGACGGGCCTAGCGTGTCACGGCCGGGCGCTCGGAACGGCGTGCGCGCCGGCGGCGTGGACCGTCAGCTCAAGGCTCCACGTCCACCGAGAAGCGACATCCTGTAGATCTCCAGCGTGCCGACCCTGCCCCGCACGGCCGACTGGTCCGTCAGCTCGCTCTGCAGCATGGCGGCGACCGCGTGGTACGCCGAGCCCGACATCAAGATCTCACCCGGCCCCGCGTGACTCACCAGCCTCGCGGCGACGTTGACGGAATCGCCCAACACCCCCAGCTCTGAACGCTCAGCCGAGCCGACGGCGCCGATCACAATCGGCCCGCTTGCGATCCCGACCCCGACCTCGAGCCGAAATCCCCATTCGGCCGCGGCCCGACGGTTCAACGCTTCATTGGCTCCGATCAGCCCGATGGCCGCAGCCATTGCGCGCCCGACGTGGTCGGGCAGGTAATCGTCGGCGCCGAAGGTCGCCATCACCCCGTCACCGACGAACTTCTCGACTACGCCGCCGCAGATGGAGATCGACCGCAAGACCCGTTTGAGGTGCGCGTTGAGGATCTCGAGCAGCCCCGTGGGGTCGTGCGCAAAACGTTCGGTGAGGCGAGAAAAACCTCGGATGTCGGTGAACAAGATCGAGGAGGTCCACACCACGGGAGCGGGAACCGCGGCTCCATCCTGGCGCTGGGGGGCGCCGTCGCGGTAAAGGCGTCGCAGCTCCAGCAGCCGGGCGAGGTCGTCGGCATGAGTCTGCGCCGCGCGCTCCGCATTTTCGCCGCCGATCACGCCGTCACCGCCTGGCGCTTGAGCGCATCTTCGATCATGTTCGCGGTCATCTGGGCGGTCCCCGGGCCTTTCCCCAAGATCGCCGTGACGCCCACCTTCTGGAGCACCAGGGACGCCGCCTGGTCCAGGTTCTTGTACGTAACGACCACGACCGGCATCGAAGGCCCCCACGAGTCTCTCAAGCGCCTCAAGAATTCCTCGCCGGACAGCCCGGGCAGGACAAGGTCCAACACCACCGCGCGGGGCGTGGTGGTCGCCAGCAGCCGCTCCGCGGTCTCGGCATCGGCCGCCCAAATCGAGCTGAAGCCCCGCGCGGAAAGCTCTGCCTCGAGGAGGTGGGCGAAACCCGAGTCGTCCTCGACCAGGAGGACATCGCCCGCCTTGGCCGGCTCCATCACCGCCGGCAAGGTGAAGGAGAAGGTCGCTCCTTGCCCCAGGCCCTTGGACCGCACCGTGATCCGGCCGCCATGCGCCTCCACGATGCCCTTGCTGATGGCCAGGCCGAGGCCAGTGCCGCGGATGGCCCTCCGGTCGGGGGTCTCGACTCGATAGAACTTCGCGAACATCTGGGACAAGGACTCGGGCGGGATGCCCAATCCGTGGTCCTGAACAGAGACCTCGACGCTGTTGTCGACAGCGTGGGCTGTGACAACGATCGAGCCACCATCCGGTGAGTACTTGCGCGCGTTCGACAAGAGGTTCGCCAGCACTCGGAAAACAGAGTCGCTGTCGACCCGCACCAGAGGGAGGTTCTCCTGGAAGCTGGTTCTGATGGGCGAGCTAAACGAATCGTCGAGCATGACGATCGCCCGATTGATCAAAGCCGTGATGTCCGCCGGCGCGAGCTGCAAGACCTGGTGGCCGCCTTCCTCGATGCGGCGAATGTCAAGGAAGTCGTTGATCAGGGCGGTCAACCGCCGGCCCTCCTGCAGCATGATCGAGAGGTATTGCTGGCGGTGCTCGTGCGTGACCTCGCGCGTCAGCATCAGTTCGGTGAAACCCACGATGCTGGCGAGCGGTGTGCGCATCTCATGGCTCACCGTCGACACCATCTCGTCCTTGGCCCGGCTGAGCTCGGCGCTGCCCTCTGCGCGAGCCCGTGCTTGCAGCAGGTCCAGTTCCAGCTCCTGGGAGTCGGTCAAGTTCTCGGCGAGGACAAAGCGGGCGTCGTGGGCACCGAATTTCAGCGCGTGCGAAGTGACCAGGACCTCGACGATGGAGCCGTCCTTCAACCTGTGCCGCCATGGGCCGGTCTTGTCGAACGCCGGGAGGGGCCGCGAGACGAGCTCCATGTGCTTCAGGACGTCGTCCGGGGCACTGAGCTGAGGGATGGTCATCTTGAGGAACTCGTCTCGTGTGTATCCGTACTGATTGACCGCTGCGTCGTTGACTTTGAGAAACGCGAGCGTTGCGGTGTCGTAGATGAACATCGGCTGCGGGTGGCCCTCGAACAACATGCGGTAGTTCTGCTCCGAGTCCAGGGTCGCCATCAGGGCTCGAGTGCCTCCTCGACACGGCTTAACAGGTCGAGCGGCGAGAACGGTTTGGTCAAATAGAAGTCCGCGCCCGCGAGAAGTCCCGTCTCGATGTCGGTCTCTTGCGCCTTCGACGTCAGGAGAATGACCTTGGTCTTCTTGAATTCGGGATCGGATTTGATCAGGTGCAGCACCTCCAGGCCGTTGAGCCCCGGCATCTGCACGTCAAGGAGAACCAGGGAAGGCTTCCTTTCCTGGATCATCGCCCAGGCCTGCGCCCCGTCGTTGGCCTCGATCACGTCGTAGTCGTCCGAGTCGATCGTCGCGTGGACGAGCAGTCGCATCGAGGGCTCGTCGTCGGCGATCACCACCGTCCGGAGGATCCGCAGCCCGAGCGGTGTTGGCGCTCTCATAGAGCTCGTTCCTTGTCCCCGAGAATCCCGGCAATCAGCGCGACGGCGGCCTCTGGCGCGCCAGCCCCTTTCGGCAGCACGGCCAGCGCGCCTGCCGACTCGAGGGCCGAAGTCTCCGCCGGTCCGAGGTCCTTCACGGTCAGGACGACGACCGGAATGGACTTGCCTGTTGCCGTAGCCGCCCTGGCGAGAAACTCGTCTCCCTGCATGCCCGGCAGCATCAGGTCGAGCATGATCGCGCGTGGCTTCGCGGATGCGAGGATGCGTTCGGCGCTTTCGGCGTCGCCGGCGCGGATCGCGGTCAGCCCCAAGGCGGTGAGCTCGGCCTTGAGGAGAGCGGCGAAAGACGGGTCGTCTTCGACGATCAGGACGTCTGCCGATTCCTGGTCGGGCGCCGTTTCCAGGGTGAACTCGAAACGCGAGCCCTTACCCGGTCCCGATGATCGAACCGTGGTCTTGCCGCCGTGGGCCTCGACGATCCGGTAATTGATGGCAAGCCCAAGGCCAAGACCAGGACGCAGCCTCGGGTCGGCTCGATAGAACTTGCCAAACAGCATGGGCAGCGCCGCGGCTTCGATGCCGACCCCCTGGTCGGCGATAGACACCTCAACCAGGTCGGACGTTTCCCGGGCCGCGACCGTGATCGTGCCGCCTGCGGGCGAGAACCCGCGCGCGTTCGACAGGAAGTTGGCCAGGACCTCCAGAATCGCCTCAGGGTCGGCCGAGACAAGTGGCAGGGTGCCGGGCAAATCCACCGAAATCGGCCTTTCGAGGTCCTCGCCCGCCGCCCTGACCGCCCGACGCAGGAGCGCAACGAGGTCGGTCGGAGTTCGAGCGAAGCGGCGCCGTCCGGTCTCGAGGTCGTGAATCTCCAGCGCGCTCTTGACCATCGCGGTCAGGTGCCGTCCTTCCCTCGCCAGGATCGCCGCATAGGCACCGCACTGCTCTGATGTCATGTCGCCGGTGGCGATGAGCTCCGCCACCCCCACCATGGTGGCGAGCGGGGCGCGCAGCTGCCTGCTGGGGAGAGCGACCAGCACGTCCTCCGCGACGGGGGACAGCTTTCGGCCCGGTCTGCTCAGCGCGACCGCCAAGGGCACCGGGCCGCTCGGGGAGGTGCGGGTCACGGGCGCCGTCGCAAAGGCCGCGGTAGGTCGCCCGGGATGGCCACGAGGACTTTCGACATGGCCGCTGAGGTCGTGGGCGCCGCATCCTCGTACTCACGTTGAGGCTGCGCGAAGACCGCGCACGCCGTCCAGACCCCCAGTACGTAACCGACTCCCAGGACGACGACCACCAGAACCGTCTCTTCCACTGCTCAGGTGTACGCGCCGCAGCCTCCAAAGTCGCCATCCGCGGGCATTGCACCGATACCCTTCATGCGCAGGGTGCTGCTGCCCTGAAGCCCGGCTGCCCGGCCCTCATCACGGCGAGCCGGCGCGGTTTTCCGCCCATCGGTTTGCATGGGCAGATGACCTGATTTTGGATGGAGACTTGGCGCCGCGGCTGGCGTATCACTGACCCCATGGGCGCGCTTCGGGAGGTGGATTGACCCTGGGCACGCGGAGCGGGATCCGCCAGCGTGAGATCGTGCTGATCGCCGACGACGAGCCCGGCCTTCGGCTACTCGTCCGTTCGGCCATCGAATCTCCCCTTTACCAGGTGGTCGAGGCGTCGGATGGAGATGAGGCGTGGAACCTGATCAAGTCCAAAAGGCCGGCGGTCGTCCTGCTCGACATCACCATGTCCGGTCGCTCCGGCCTCGAAGTGCTGTCAGCCATCCGCGCCGACACCTCACTCAGGGGCACACAGGTGATCATCCTCAGCGGGGGACGTGACCAGCGCGACATCGACGCCGGGCTACTCGCAGGAGCGGACGTGTACGTGACCAAGCCGTTCGCGCCGGCCGATCTCCTCGCGCGCGTCACGGAGGCGATCGAGCACAGGGTCACCTGGTGAGCCCTCGAGAGTCGCACATGAGCCGGCCGCTGACCGCCGATCAGGAAGGATTCTCACCCCCAGCGCCCTCCCCAACAGCGGTCGAGCTGGGTCGGGCGCTGGCCGCACGCGCCGGCGAGGCGACTGCGCTGTGCGCGGAGGCGGCCGCTTCTGCCGGACTGCTGGAGCTGGCGTCGCGTGGGATGGCGAAGCGGATCCGTCACGTTCACAACGTCGCGACGCGCGCGGTTGCCAACCAGTTGATGACGGGCCAGGGCGCCACGGAAAAGGAACGTCATTTCATCGGCAAGCTCGGGGTTGCAGCAGCCACTCACGGCGCGTCCGTCGGGACGTTGGCCCGCTCTTATCTTCTGTGGCGTGACGCCGACCTGAAGGTGCTCGACGAGGAGGCCGGCCGTCTCGCCACGCCGCCGGCGATCGCCGAGGCGGCTCGAGCCCTGATCCGCTCGAGCGCCGACATGGGGATCGTGCGCCTTGGAAGGGCGTTCGACTACCAGATCCACGAGGTCGGTCGCCGTGAAGATTCGGCGGCCCTCGCGCTTCGAGACGTTGCGGCGCAGCTCGAGGTCGCCGTCTCGGTGGCTGCGACGAAGAACGCTGAGCTGTCGAACGCGCTCGAAGAGATATCGGATAAGAACGTGCAGCTCCAGAGCGTCAACCGGCAGCAGTCGAACTTCATCTTGAACGTCAGTCACGAGCTGCGCACGCCTCTCGCTACGATCCTCGGCCACACTGAGCTCTTGATCGCGGGGATGAGCGGCGAGCTCAATCCGGGCCAGCTGGCCGACGTGCGGGCGGTCGAAGCCGGAGGCCAGATGCTGCTGTCCGTGGTGAACAACGTCCTCGACGAGTCGCAGATCGAGGCGCGCACGATGGACCTGCGTGTCGGGCGGGTCGACCTGGGGGCTGCGATCGACTCCGTGATGGCGAAGGCTCGGCCTTCTGCTGACGCCAAGGCCCTGTACCTGCGGGCCAACAGCGTGCCGCACGCGTCGGCGCTCGGCGATGAGCTGCGGCTGAAACAGGTCATCTCGAACCTGGTCGACAACGCCATCAAATTCACCGAGACGGGTGGCGTAACGATCAACTGCCTGCCGTGGGCAGGCTTCTGGCGCGTCAGTGTCGGGGACACCGGCATCGGATTGCTGGATGCGGACAGAGAGAAAGTCTTTGAACGTTTCATGCAGGTCGACGCCGGGACCACGAGGCGGTTCGGCGGCGCTGGGCTCGGCCTCGCCATCGCGCGCGGGTTGGTCGCGATGCAGGGAGGAGCCATCGGGGTCGACTCCCTGCTGGGCGAGGGCAGCACATTCTGGTTCACGGTGCCGGCTTTCGACCAGCGCTCGAAGTCTCCCGGGGCTCCCAGCCGTCCTTAGCGAGCGCCGTGCCCGCTGCGCGCCATCACCGACCCCGCCAGCAGGTCGGCCAGCTTGCGCAGGTCGGCGACCAGCGCGTCGTCGGGGTCCGACAACACCAGCGGCTGGCCCGCGTTGGCCGCCAGGTCCAGGCTCTCGGACCTCTTGACTACGAAATCCGGGTGGCGGCCGAGGACCCCTCCGACGACGTCGAGCCCCATCGCATGCGCCGTGCTGTCGTTGAGGGTCAAGAGCACCTTCGTGTCCGGGACGCCGAGCTTTTTGAAGAAGTCGAGGCAGGCCCTGGTTGCTTTCAGTGAGGGCAGCGACGCGGACGTGACCAGGCAGATCAGGTCACTGGCGTCGAGCGCGGTCAGCGTGCGTTCGGTGAACGACGCCGGCGCATCGATCAGGACGTACTGGCAGGTGGCGCTCAGGCGATCGATGGCGAGGTGGATGGCAGGCAGCGTCACGAGCTCCGCGCGCTCGGGGAGGTCGGAGGCGACGACCAGGCGGATGCTCCCGGATTCCGTCACGTACCCTTCGAACTGGGCCTCGTCGACGAGTGAGGCGGCGGACGACTTCAGGTCGGCCAGCGTGAGGTTCGGATGCAGGTTCAGGTAGACCGCAGAGTCTCCGAACTCGACGTCGAGGTCGAGTAGCCCGACCGGCCTCGTCGACGTTTCGGCCAGCAGCACTGCGGTGTTCACCGCCAACGACGTCGTGCCCACGCCTCCCTTGGCGTGCGCAAAAAGGATCACCCGTCCGCGGTCGCCTGCCCGCGACACGGCCGAGCGGCGCAGCAGCGAGACGACCTTGGCCTCCAGGATTGCGAGCTCGAACGGTTTGGGCAGATAGTCGTCCGCCCCCACCGCATACCCAGCGAGGGCGTCTTGCACCTCGCCCATCTCGGAGAACATGAGGATGGGCACGGCGGCCGTTCGATGGTCCCCACGCAGCCTGGCTGTGAGCTCGATGCCGTTCAGCTCGGGCATGCGCACGTCCGTGATCACAAGGGCCGGCAGCTGCTCGCGCACCAGGCGGATGGCCTCGATGCCGTCCGCCGCGGTCCGAACGTGATAGCCCCGTCGCTCGAGGAAGCCGCCGACCATCTTCTGGATCACGCGGTCGTCATCGACAAGGAGGATGTCGTCGGTGGCCATCATTCGACTCCGGTCATAGTCAGCTTAGAGGCGATCGCCCGCGCGAGGTCACGCCTCGTGTAGCCGCCGAGCCCTGTCATGTCCTCGCTGCCTTCGCCTCTGATCAGCGCCAGCCCCGCCGCACCGAAGGAACGCCGGGCTTCGCGACGGTCGCCGGCCATCTCGAGCGCCGCGCCGAGCTGGAAGTAGGCGATGGCGAGGTTGGGGTCGAGGTAGACAGCCTGCCGGAAAGCGCGGACCGCCGCCCGCATGTCACCGCCGGCAGCCGCGCGTTCGCCATCGGCGAGCAGGCTCGGCAGCTCGGGAGCCGGGCGGAGGCCCGTAGCAGCATGTGGCTGCTCGCGAGGTCTGCTGGGAACCGGAGGGGCGGCTTTTGCGAGCCGTCTGAAGCATTGGATGCCCGCCACGCGGACAGGCTCGAAATAGGGCGCCATGGGTCCAGGTGAATCCGAGTGCCCTAGAAAGAGGTGCCCGCCGGGGAGCATTCGGCGCGCGATGCGTTCAATGCACGCCTGCGACTCCTCGCGCCCGAAATACATGATGACGTTGCGGCAAAAGACCGCATCGTATTTCGGAACCAGGCCGACGGTATAGGTTCGGGCGAGGTTGTGGTGCGCGATCCGCACGTGACGGCGAAGACGGGGGGAGACCTCCTGACCGCCCGGCGCTGCTACGAGGTGCCTCGCCCGCCGCTCGGGCGACACTCCTCTCACCTCGCTCTCGGTGTACCGGGCAAGCTCGGCCCGCGCGAGCGCGCGGAAGGAGACGTCGGTCGCGACCACCTGCCAGCTGTCATGCCTCGCCTCGTCGAGGAGCATCGCCAGGCTGTAAGGCTCCTGGCCGTTCCCGCAGCCGGCGCTCCAGACCGTGAAAGGCGCGTTGCTCGATCGGGCCGCGAGCTCGGCGAGAGCGACAAACTGCTCAGGGTCGCGAAAGAACGCGCTGTGTTGGACGGTGACCCGGTCCAGGAGCTCGTCAAACGCCGCCGGCTCCTTGTCGACCAGGTTGACGTAGGACTGCACCGGGATGCCGGCGTGGCCCGCGCCTTCCTGGAGCAACCTCTCGAGCCTGGATCGGCTGGCAAGCTCGGACTTGAGTCCCGCGCGCGAGCGAAGCAGCACGGTCGCGCGGTCGATCGGGCTGCCTTCCATCATGGCGCGACGGCCTCGTGAGCCCTCTCGCCTCGCGAGTGCAGCTCGCCGGACCTGTGCCGGTGGGGGGTGCCGTCTCCGGTTCCGACCAACAATCCTGCCACGGCCGACAGCAGGCCGGCTTCGTCGAACGACGCCTTGACGATGAATGCGTCTGCGCCGGCGTCGAGGCCGCCGATGTGGTCCTCCTGGCTCGCGTGCGACGAGACGATGAGGACTGGAATGTTGGCGAGGTGCGCATTGGCCCGGATGCTGCGGGTGAGCACGAACCCGTCCATGTTCGGCATCTCGAGATCTGTGACGACGAGGTCGGCCGGGTCGTTCGTCAGCATGTCGAGCGCCATCACGCCGTCGCTGGCGGTTCGCACCGAATAGCCGGCCCGCTCCAGCATCGAGCGCTGAAGCTCACGGACCATGAGCGAGTCGTCGACCACGAGAATCGACATCTGGCGCGCCGGCTTTGAGGTTGTGAGCGCCGCTTGTGTTGACGGCTCGACGGCGGTCAAGCTTCGGGCGATCAGGCTTATGACGTCGAGCACGAGCAAGATCGATCCGTTCGGCTCGACGGAGGCGCCGCTGACCGCCTCGAGGTCGCGCAGATGCCCGGTGAGGCCGCGAACCACCACATCCCGCTTCGATAGCACGCTGTCGACCTGGAAGGCGCTCTGGTCGGCTGCCGTCCCGAGCAAAAGCCAGGTTCCCGATTCGACCGGCGGCAGCCCCAGGAGCGACGCCATGTCGGAAACGGTCACAGCCCGGCCGTCGACGACAGCGCGCTTTCGACCGCTGACCGTCTCCACCGTTTGCTCATCGATGACTCGCAAGACCCGGTGAAGAGGCACCGCGAACGGTTGGCCGGCGATCGACACGATCAGGCACGAAATGACCGTGAGCGTGATGGGGACGACGATCCTGAAAGCGGCGCTTAGGCCGGGATGGTTCACCACTTCCACGGTCCCGTGTATCGCAGCGACCGCGTTGGCGACCACGTCCAGGCCGACGCCCCGACCCGAGTTCTCGGTCAGGACCTCGGCGGTCGAGATCCCGGCCCCGAAGATGAGGTGCAGCGACTCCGCTTCGTTGAGGTGGCTCACGTCGACACCGGTCTTCGCCGCTGCGGCGCGGACCGCTTGGACGTCGATACCCGCTCCGTCGTCGCTGATCTCGATCACGACCTTGGATCCGATCTGCGACGCATGGAATCGGACCACCGCCTGCGCGGGCTTGCCGGCGGCCAGCCGTTGCGGAGGCAGCTCGACGCCATGGCCGACCGAGTTCCGGACGATGTGCATGAGGGGGGACACAAGCTCTTCGAGCACGCCTCGATCGACCTCGATTTCCTGCCCGACAGCTTCCCATCGCACGTCCTTGCCGGCCGCGCGGGCCGTATCGCGCGCGGTGCGGTGGAGCATCGGCTCCAGCGTCCCGACCGGAACCATCCGCGTGCGCTCGGTCGTCTCCTGGAGCTGGTTGATCACATTGGTGAGGTCCCGATACTCGGTCACCGTCTCCGGGTCGAGATGCAGCTGAGCCCCGAATGCGCTGCCCATCCGCAGCTGGGCTGCCGTGGCTTCGCCGACCAGCCGGTTGAGCTCGTCGATACGGGCCATCGGCACCTCGAGGGTGGGTGAGGTGACACGAGGCGGCGCCCCGCGTGGGTCTACCGGCGCCGGCGCGGGCCCTGGGGAAACCACCAGAGCTGGGGTGGGAGGGACCGGCTCGGGTGGTCGCTTCACGACTACGGGCGCGGGGAGGACCTCCGCGCTTGCCGCCGTCTCGGGTGGCGGATGCTGGGTGGGAAGGAGGCGCTCCAGCGCCGCCTCGTCGCTGGCGTCCTGGGTGCCGGCGGAAGCGCTCGCGATGAGGCGGCCCATGCCGTCGACGACCAGGAGCATCGCATCGGTGAGCTCCGGGGTCGTGCGAATCGTCCCCGAGCGCAGCTCGACCAAAAGGTCCTCGAGGCGATGGGCGAGACGGCTGACCCGCATCATCCCGACCATGCCCGCGGTTCCCTTCATCGTGTGGGCCTCACGAAAGATCCTGTCTATCGTCCCGTGGTCGTCCGGATCTGACTCAAGCGCGATCAGCCCGTCGGCAATTCTCGCGAGCTGGCCCTTGGCATCCTCGACGAACTGTGGGCGGAACTCGTCTTCTAGCTCGCCCGTTTGGAATCCAGCCGGCTGTTGGCCAGCGCCTCCACGTCGATCAGCATCACCAGGCGTGCGCCGTGGCTGTAAAGGCCCAGCTCACCGGGCCTGGTCCCAGGTCCGACCGGGCTGTCGAAGTCGGCTCGAACCGGCAGCTCTTCGGCAGCGACGGCGAGTATCTCATCGGCGCCCTGGACGAGGACTGCAAATGGCGGTTTGGTCAGGGCGCCGGTGCCTGTCAGCACCCCGGTGTCAAGGAACGGCACGATCTCGCCACGGACGTTGACGATCCCCAGCAAGCCCGCAGGCGCCAGCGGGACTCGGGTCACGATCGGGCGGCGCATGACCTGGTGCACCGTTTCCATCGAAAGGGCGAAGTACGCCGAGTTGACCGCCAACACCAGGACGCGCATCCTCAGGCTCCTATGCCTGCCCGGCGGGAGCCCTCTTGGCGCTTTCCCCGGAAGGCTCGATGAGCTCGGCCGCGAGCTCTCCCTGGCGAGCCGCCGCGGAGGCGATCTCTTGGGCCGTCACCGAGACCGTGCGGCTGCCCTCGGCGATCCGCTCGATGGCGAGCACGACCTGCTCGTTGGCGGCGCGCTGCTGCTGGCTCGCGACCTGGACCCGGCCGCTGAGCTCGGTCATGGCCTGCATCATCGCCAGGCCGCGCTCCATCTGCTTGACGCCCTTTTCGAGGGCCATGATGGTCTGGCTGCTCTGCGTCTGGGCGCCTTCGACCAGCTTGGCGATCTGCGCGGCGGCCGCTTTGGAGCGCTCGGCGAGACGGCGCACCTCGTCGGCCACCACGGCAAAGCCGCGGCCCGCGTCGCCAGCTCGCGCTGCCTCGATCGCCGCGTTGAGCGCGAGGAGGTTGGTCTGGTCGGCGATGTCGTCGATCAGCTCGAGGATCCCTTCGATCTCGTTCACGCGTCCCGCCAGGGCCAGGGTGCGTTCGCCCGACGCCCTGAGGTCGGTCTGCGCCAGCTCGAGGTTGGTCTGCGCCTCGCTAGCCTGGATCGCGACCCGGTCGACGCTGTCCGCGATCGAGGCGGAGCTTCGCGCGACCTCCTCCATGTTCGCGGAGGTGGCGGTCGCCGCGGTGGTCTGCTCGAGAGTTGCCGACACGAGGTCTTCGGCCGCGGCAGAAAGCCTGGTGGCGGACTCGGCGACCTCGCCGCGGAGTCGAAAGAGGACGTCGTTCAAGCGATCGACCATGGAGTTGAATGCGTCGCCGAGTCGGCGGACCTCACGCCCGCCTTTCAGGTGCAGGCGTGGGGAAAGGTCGCCTGACTCGACGCTTCCGGCGGCGCGCGAGAGGGCGACCAGCGGCCGAGTTGACAGGACCGCGACCGCGATCGCGAACCCGATCAGCAGCAGGGCGCCCAGTGCCTGCAGCAGCGAGGTGCGGATCTCCTGCTGGTGGACCGGGGCCAGGGCGGTCGACGAGTCGATCGACGCCACCACCACCCAACCCAGGCTGGTGATCGGCTCGTAACCGGCCAGGACCGAATGATTTCGGTAGTCGACGATCTGCGTAGCGCCCCCGCCGTTGCTCAACGCCTGGCCGTAGATCCCGGCTTCGCCCCTGGTCGCCAAGGTGCCCTTGGCCAGCATCGCGTGGTCGTCCGTGAGGACGCCCCAGTCGGAGCTGTAAAGGAGTAGGCCCTGCGCGTTGACCAGGTGCACCTCCTGGTCGTTAGAGCTCGCGGCCCCCGCCCCATAAGGGTTGATCAGCTGTCCGAGGACCGTAAGGCGAAGGTCTGCGCCCAGGACGCCCTGAGGCTTCAGGTCGGCGCCGATGATCGGCGCCGTCATCACCCAGTCGAGCCCGTCGGCCCCGAGCTGGACCGGTCCGAGCGTCTCGATGCTGAGGCTGTTGGCAAAGGTGGTCCCGGGAGGAGTTGCCGAGAAAGGCGCGATTGAGGAAGTGGACGCGACCACCGCCCCGTTCAGGCCGAACACCTGGATCCTGTCGAGGTCGGGGTGCGAAGGGACCGTGGCGAGCAGTTGAGCCTGGAGGTCGGGCGCGGAGACCTGGCCGATCTCGCTTCGAGCCATGACGCGGAGCTCGGACTGGCGCTCGGCCACCCAGTCGGTGATTCGAATCGACGTGCTTTCGGCAGTCGCCTGGGCGCGAGCCTGCGCCTGGTCGATGCTGGTCTGCGCGCTCCAGTTGGCCACCATGAAACCCAGGGCGGCTGAAACCGGGATCGAGACCAGGAGCATCGCGGCGACCACGCGCACCAGATAGGAGTCGAGTGGAGTCCAGCGCTTCCGGCTCCCGGGCGGCGGGGCAGGCCCCGGGGCGCCCTCGATCACCCGAAGCGGCGGCGGGGAGCTGACGAGGGTGGGGGCCTTCGGAGGGCCGCGTCGAAGCTGCACACATTCTTACTACACCGGAGGTGACGCGTTGTCGCCATCGGTGAGCACTGCGACCATCCCCTCTAAGAGGATGGCTTCCGCCGGGTTTAGAGCTCGATCAGGCCCTTTCGCGCCGCGGAGATGACGGCCTGTAGCTTGGAGTGCACCTGCAGCTTCTCGATCACGTGACGCACGTGCCACTCGACCGTGTGTGGCGCGATGCCGAGGCGGCTTGACATCGCGCCCGTGTCCAGGCCCTCCGCCAGCAGGTGAAGGATGTCCAGCTCCCGAGGAGTGAACTCGGCCAGGAGCTGCTCGCGCTCGCGCTTGCGCGTGACCGCTGCGCGCTGCCGCGCGATGGCACGCGCGAACAGCTCGACCGGGATCAGGACCTCACCCTGCGCGGCGCGGCGCACCGCTTCGATGATCTGGTCCGCGGTCGCGTCCTTGGTCAGGTACGCGGTGGCGCCGGCGTCGATCGCGTCGAGAAGCGCGGTCTCGGACTCGTCGGCGCTGTGAAAGACGAGCGAGGCCTCGGTGTGCTGGCCCTGGATCACGCGCGCCGCATCCGGCCCGCTCATGTCCGGGAGATGGAAGTCCATCAGCACCACGTCGGGTTGGTTCCTGGTTGCCTCCTCGACTGCAGCCTCGCCGGACGCGGCGATACCGGAGACGGAAAGGCCGGGCTGCCCCTCCAGGATCTTGGCAATCGCGGATGCGAGCAGAGGATGATCCTGGACGATCAGGACGCGGACCGGGCGCGGCGCCGCTTCGCCGGCCGGCGCCGTACGCGCGTTCATCGTGACCGGCTCGCCGCGAGGGCTCTCGTTGGGCTGGCGCGGAGAGGTTCTGAGGCTGAATACGACCGGGCTTCCATTAAGTTGCCTATGCAACTGTAAAGCGAAGTGTTATTCGATGGTGCATCTAGCATCGAATCGTCCCAGGTTGGCGCCCCGCTTAGGGGATGTAGATGGGAGCTGGTTAACGGGCTGGGACCGCAGCGTTCTCAGCCAATCCTAAGGTTCTGTCGAGCCTGCTCAAAGATTCGACCGGCATTCTGTCGACACAAAACGCATTCCCAGGCGTAAACCGGAGGCAGACCTTGATGTCCGAAATGGAAAACCAGTCACTCGAACCCACAGGGCGCGAACCGATCGCGCCGTATCAGTCGCTGACCCCTCCGCCCTCGGCGCCGTACGGCGCGCCGGGCCAGTGGATGCCGCCCGCCCCGGCGGCGCCGGACAACTCGCTCTGGCACCGAATCGCCGCGGGTGTCGTGCTTGCCGCCATCATCGCGGCCGCCGCGGGCGCGGGCGTCGGCTTCAGCCTGGCTCGGGCCATCGACCAGCGGACCACAACCGCTCAGACCAGCGCCCAGCCCCAGGGCTCCACCACCCAGACCCCGCAGATTCAGACGCCCCAGGCGCCCATCGTGCCGGCCAACCCGGGCACGGGGTCCCAGGCGCCCGGCAGCGTTGACGTGGCGTCGGTCGCGGCCAAGATCGACCCCGCGATCGTCGACATCAACACGGTCATCGGCTCCAGCCAGGCCGCCGGCACGGGCCAGATCATCTCCTCGTCAGGCGAGGTGTTGACGAACAACCATGTGGTCGACGGCTCGTCGAGCATCCAGGTGACTGTGGTCAGCGACAGCCAGACCTACACGGCCCATGTGATCGCCGACGACCCTGCAGCCGACATCGCGGTCATCCAGATGGAGGGGGCCTCCGGGCTGCCGACTGTAACCTTCGCCAGCTCGTCGTCGCTCGCCGTCGGGCAGTCCGTGGTTGCGCTCGGCAACGCACTCGGCAACGGTGGCACCCCTCGCGCGACCTCTGGCAGCGTCACCGGGCTTGACCAGACCATCACCGCGAGCGAGGGAGGCGGCAAGTCTGAGCAGCTGAACGGCATGGTCCAGAGCGACGCCACGATCTGGCCGGGCGATTCAGGTGGCCCGCTCGTCAACGCCGCGTCACAGGTCGTCGGGATGATCACCGCAGGCGAGGCCCAGGGATTCCGGTCCACCTCGTCGAACGTTGCGTACGCGATTCCCTCGGACACCATCCTCACGATCGTCAACGAGATCCGCGCCGGCCAGTCGGACCCTGACATCTCGTACGGCCAGGTCGGCTACATCGGCGTGTCGGCGCGCACCATGGACTCCCAGCTCGCGGCTCAGCTCGGCTTGAACGTCAGCTCGGGCGCTCTCGTGGAAACCGTCGTTCCGGGCGGCGCCGCCGCCGTCGCGGGCATCGGCCGCCTGTCCGTCATCACCAAGGTGGGCAGCTCGACCATCAGCACGATCGACGACCTCGGGACCGCGGTCAGGTCCCACAGGCCGGGAGAGAAGGTGTCGGTCACGTGGGTCGACCAGAGTGGCACCCACTCCACGACCGTGACGCTCGGCGGAGTCAACGGCTAGAAGCGCGCTGTCACAAAGCCGGCTCGCGCGGTGCTTAGAGTAGGTGGCCACCGCCGAGCCGGCGTTACGCACCATCGCCCTCTCCAAGTCTTACGGCAAGCGGCCTGCCGTCGACCGGCTCGACCTCGAGGTCGTCCGGTCCGAGCTGTTCGGCTTCCTGGGGCCTAACGGCGCCGGCAAGACGACCACGATCCGCATGGCCCTGGGCCTGATCGCGCCTACCTCCGGGTCGGTCGAGATCCTGGGACGGGAAGTCCGCTCGCACCGCTCCGAGGTGCTGCCTCGCGTGGGCGCGCTGGTCGAGTCGCCGGCCCTCTACGGCTACATGTCGGGTCGCGACAACCTGCGCGCGGTGGGCAACCTCCTCGGGGGCGTGGCCGAGAAGCGAATCGACGAGGTGCTGGAGATCGTCTCGCTCAGGGGGCGCGACCACGACCGCGTCAGGACCTACTCGATGGGCATGAAGCAGCGGCTCGGCCTCGGGATCGCCCTGCTCAACGATCCCGACCTTTTGATCCTGGACGAGCCGGCGAACGGACTCGACCCCGCCGGAATCGTGGAGATGCGCGACCTGCTGCGCGGGCTGGCGGGCCAGGGCAAGACGGTCTTCATCTCCAGTCACGTCCTCACGGAGGTGCAGCAGATCTGCACGCGGGTCGCGATCATCAATCACGGCAAGCTCGTTCGGGTCGCGCCCGTACAGGAGCTGCTGAAGTCGTCAGGCGAGTTCGTGGTCAAGGTCGATGCCCCCCAGGACCTGGTGCTCCTGCTCCGCCGGCAGCCATGGGCGGCTCAGGCGCGCAGCGAGGACGGGGTCGTCGTCACGACCGCGCCAGAGGGCCGCGGCCGCAACCTGATCAAGTTCCTGGTCGAGAACGGGCAGGCGCCGGATTCGGTTAGCGAACGCCAGCAAGACCTCGAGGACATCTTCCTGAGCCTCACCGGAGGAGGTTCATGAGCTCAATCGCGCGCCGGCCGCGTTTTGTGGGCACGCTCAAGGGCGAAGCGCTCAAAGTCTCGAGACAGCTCAGCTTCTGGCTGATGCTCGCGGGCTCCCTCGTGCTCCTGGTGGTCATCGTGCTTGCGGTCACGAGCTCGGACAGCATTCGCACGCAGCTGACAGCCGACCCAGCGTCCTTCTTCTACAGCGCCCGCGACGTGTTCGGCACCGTCTACCAGATCGGCTCGGGCATCTTCCTCTTGATCGTCGGCTCGCGTCTCTTCGCCATGGAGTACTCCTCGGGCACGATCCGCATCATCTACGCGCGAGGGACCGGCCGGTTGCGACTTCTGCTCGCCAAGATGCTCACTCTCGCGATCATCGGCGTGGTGCTGCTGGCGGGGTACCTCGTCATCACCGGAACCCTGATCGCGATCCTGGTCAACACCTGGGCCGGAAGTTTCGCGCCGATCCAGGGCCTGCCGAGCCAGTTCTGGCAGGACATGGGGTATTGGGCCGTGGTGCAGGGCATCAGCATGGGCATGGCGATCCTGCTGGCTGCAGCCGCGACTGGCATCGGCCGATCGCTTGCTTTCGCGATGGCAGCGTCGCTGGCGTTCTTTCCGGTGGACAACTTCCTCACGATTCTCACCGGGCTCGGCGCCCGGATCACGCGCCAGGATCACCCGTGGCTCGACATCAGTCGCTATCTGCTCGGGCCCAACCTCAACGTGGTCTTGAACCTGATCGAGCCGGGACACCATGCGCGGGCGGCGCTCGCAGCGCCTCTGCTGCCTGTGGATGGCACGCATGCCCTGAGCGTGATCGGGATCTTCGCAGTCGGCTTCGCGGCCATCGCGGTCGGCCGGACCGTGTGGCCGGACGTCCTCGAGTAGGCGTTAACAGAACACCGTCCGCCTCGGATCGGTATCCTTGTCGGGTTGTGCGAATAGTCGTCAAAGACCCCGAGGAGTTCGAGCAGGCTCTGCGGGAATTCCGCCGCAAGGTGCAGGAGCAGGGGCTCGTGCGCGAGATGCGGCGCCGTTCGCACTACGTGCCGCCGGCGGAGGCCCGCAAGATCAAGAGCCTCCGGGCTCGGCGCCGGCGCACCCGCTAGACAGCCGACCTCCCCGCCACCTCGGACCCGCGCACTGCCAGCGGGGAGGTGCGCGCCGCGCCCGTTGGGGTGATCCGCCCCGCGGCCCTGGCTATAATTGATCCGTTCGGTGACCATGGCGGAGGGGAGACACCCGTTCCCATTCCGAACACGGTAGTTAAGCCCTCCAGCGCCGATGGTACTGTCGGGGTAACCCGATGGGAGAGTAGGTCGTTGCCGAGCGTTTTAATAAGCCCTGCGGGCCGCAAGGTCCTCGGGGCTTATTTGTTCTAGAACACCGCCGGCGGAGTCAGTCCAGCGCCGGCTCGGCCACGCTGTCGGCGTGGAGCCTGGGCAACAACAGGTAGCAGCGCACGCTCAGCAGCGCCAGCAGGCCCAGCAGGGCGGTGAGGACGTCCGCGACCACCTGGCCCACGTGCGCGTGGAACAGAAAGATGAGCACCCCCTCGACCAAAACGGCCAGGGCGAGTATCGGCATGAAGACGCGGTCGTGCACCGCCATGAAGAACTGGACCAGCAGGTTGTCCAGGGACAAGGCGAGCCCGATCACTCCGACCGGGAGCACATATGGGGTGGCGTCGCTGAAGCTGGGTCCGAACAGCACGCCGACCACCAATCCGGGGACCAGGGCGAAAACGATCAGCGCGCCGGCCCCGAGCGCCGTCAGGATCCCGGCCGAGGCCAGCAGCAGGCGGCCGGGATGCTGATCCTTGGCGACCGCCTCGACCACGCGGGGGAACAGGACCTGGCTCACGCTGAGGGTCAGGAAGTAGAGGATCGTGCCGATCTTGTTCAGGCCGCCGTATATGCCTCCGTCGTGGCTGCTCAGGTAGTGCTCGGCCAGGATGACGTCCTGGTTGTAGAGGATCTGGATGCCGATGATGCCGACCGCAGCAGTCAGCGAGAAACCGGCCATGACGCGCAGGCGGACCCGGGTGCCCGATCTGCGGAAATGGTCGCGCAGCGAGAACAGGCCCAGAAAGAAGCAGACCGCAAGCCCCGCAAACACGGCCGCCATGGCCCCGGAGACCGCGTAGCCCGCCCTGAGCAGAAGGAAGACGAGCGTCGTCCTCACGATCAGCTCGAGCGACAGGTTGAGCGAGAGGGCGGGGAACCTCTGCAGGCCTTGCAGGATGCCGCGCGGGATCGCCACCTGCCAGATCAAGGCGATGGAGAAGCCCAGGATCAGGACCGGGATTGGGG
>Ga0307373_10002689_pt1 | contig 31793 bp, 32 predicted proteins | sample OX2MG_FD_202534 | JGI IMG/M metagenome (GOLD analysis project Ga0307373, IMG submission 202534) | Soil microbial communities from Risofladan, Vaasa, Finland - OX-2 | ecosystem: Environmental > Terrestrial > Soil > Coastal area > Acid sulfate soil | place: Finland: Risofladan, Vaasa | collected...
ATATGACTCGCTGCGCGCCCGCGGGCAGACTCATCACCAAGCCCTCCGCGCTCTCGGCAACCGACTGGTCGGCGTCCTTCACGGCTGCCTGACTAACCAGCAGACCTATCTCGAGGAGGTCGCGTGGCGCAGCGCAATCGATGTTGCCGCTTGACATTTCCAGCCGTGGGATGTCTATCGGTCAGGCGACCCCACTCGGAGTAGCCTGACCGCCGACGAATAAGTGACCCCCACACCCTCGGGCTCGTGGTCAGCTCGGATCACCTGCCAGCCCTCTACAACCCCCAAACCTTGATTCAATCCGCCATCGCCGGACTTTGTGCGCACCACACGTCATTGCGCCATCCTCCCGAAACCAAACACCGGACGCTCCAGCGCCGTCATTTGGAGACGGGAAGCAGGCGCTCGAACTCATCCAGAGTCAACGTCCGGTGTAGTCGGCTGCCGTGCGTCTTCACCGTCTCGAGCAGTCGAGGCTTCTCCTCGTCCGGAACGTTCCTGCCGAGGCGGATCAGCGCCGCGTCAACGTTCGCCATCCCGCTGCCCTTCCCCAGGACAAGCTCCACGGCCTTTCCGCCAACAAGCCCCGGGAGATAGGGGAAAAGCCACTGCATAGGTTCCTTCATGCTGCTCCAGCGCGCGTACTCAGAGGCGACCGTGCCGGATTCGATTTCCGTGATCCGGTCGCCGACCACGGGTTTGTGCGGAGACAGGCGGACGCCCGATCGTCTTGCGACCCGCGCCGCAACGTCACTGATCTGACCAAGGTCAATGTTCGTCTCGAAACCGTAGAGAACGGTCGCAGCGAGGACGACCTCCTCGAGGGCCGCGTTGCCGACGCGTTCGCCCAACCCGATCACGGAGGTGTGGATGGTATTGGCGCCGGCGCGGATCGCAGCTAATGAATTCGCCGTCGCGAGTCCGAAGTCGTTGTGAGCATGGAATTCGATCGGCAGGCGGGTCATGTCCCTCACCGCTGTGACCAGCCGGCCGGTCCCCTCGGGACTCAGGGTACCGAAGGTGTCCATCAGCGCTATGGCTCCAAACCCGCCGACCGTTGCCGCCTGAACGACGTACTTCAGATCATCGCTTGAGAGCCTGGCGGAGTCGGCGACCAGCAGGCTGGTCGAGATCCCCGCACCGGCCACCTGCTTCGCGGCGGCCAGCGCTTTGTCCACCGCCTCCTTCAGGGTCCAGCCGAATATCCGGCAGTACTGCTCGTTGCCGAGAAGGATGATTCCGGCACCGGCGACCCCGCACTCGATCGCCATCTCAACGTCCTTAGGGATGGATCGGACGATCGTCCAGATCTCCGCCCTCGGCTTGGAGGCGATGATTCGTCGAATCGCTTCGCGATCCTCTGCAGAGACGGCGACCATGGCCGCCTCAATCCGATCGACGCCCATCCGATCGAGGGCGGCCGCGATTTCCACCTTCTCATCGACCGAGAAGACCACGCCGGCCTGCTGTTCCCCGTCACGAAGGGTCGTGTCGTGGACAACAAGCCTGGTCGGGCCCTGCGATGGTCCTTCAGTGAAGTTCCACGGGCTGACGAAGGATGCCTGTCCGAATCCCCTGCGTTCCAATCCTGTTGCTCCCTGCGCCCTACGCACCCCGCGGCAGGTGTCCACCCTTGAGGGACCTGCTGGCTGCGGGATGACCGACAACCGACTCCGCCACGTGAGCGGCCTCCAACAACGCCTCCACGTGAACCCCTGTCTTCAGCCCCACCTCATGGCACAAGAGGACAAAATCCTCGGTGGCGATATTGCCGGCCGCGCCCTTGTGTCCTGCGAACGGACAGCCGCCGAGGCCCGCGATCGCCGTGTCGAACCTCCTGACTCCGACCGAGAGTGCGGCATACGCATTCGCCAGCCCCAGCCCCCTCGTGTCGTGGAGATGGAGGCGCAATCCGGGAGCCACATCAAGACCTCGAACCGCCTCGATGAGGGACACGATAGAGAGTGGGTTCGCCCAGGCCATCGTGTCTGCAAGCGCGACCTCCTCCAACGTGAGGCCCGCCCGGGCGACGCCCTCTGCGGCTTCGTTGATCAGGTCAAGGACATGAGAAGGCTCGACCCGACCCTGGAAGTTGCACCCGAACGCCGCTGCAACGCTCAGCCCGACCGGCAGGTTGAGATCCCGGTAGCGGCTGAGAAGATCGCGGTTCAACTCCGCGAGGCCGCTTGAGTCAGTCCTCCAGTTCTGCTGCGCGAACTTGTCGCTCGCGGACACCGTTATCTGTCCGTCCAGGGTCACGCGCCCGGTCGCCCGTGCCCGCTCAAACCCCCGGAGATTGAACCAGAGCCCTTCGTATTCGACGCCGGGCACCTCATCGACCGCGGCCATAATCTCCTCGGCATCCGCGACGTGCGGAACCATCTTGGGGCTCACGAAGGAGACGGCTTGAATCCTCTTCAGGCCTGTCTTGGCCAGGGTGTTGATCAGCTCGATCTTCCCCGCCGTTGCCACCCCCTGGCCTTCGAACTGAAAGCCTTCCCGGGGCCCGACCTCCGTGATCTCGACCCTATCAACGCTCACTGTTTGCCTCCATCGTCTGTCGCGAGCAGCCGCACGTCGAGGGCTATCGGAATCCCGTCCGCGGGAACCACCAGCGGATTGATCTCCAACGACTGGATCGAGTCCCAATGCCGCGCCACGAACTCGCTGAATTTCTGGATGGTCATGATCAGGGGCTCGAGATTGGAGACCCACTTCCGAAGACGGCCGGTGCCTCGAAGGGAGTCGAGGAGTCCCTCGACCTCTCTTCCGGTCAGCGGCGCAACTCCATGTGCGACGTCGCGCTCGGACTCGACGTCGCCGCCTCCGAAGCCGAGGATGACTATCGGACCCGCCTGCAGGTCGAACCGATAGCCTAGGTAGAACTCGATGCCGGTGGGGACCATCGGCTGAATGAGAACCCTTCCTTTCGAGGCCGGCAACCGGAGCAGCTCGGCTGCTGCAGAGGCCGCTTCTTCCGTCGTGCGGAGCCCGAGCCTGACGCCGCCTCGCAACGCCTTGTGCGGAAGATCCTCCGCCAGCACCTTCAGCGCGACGGGAAGACCGACTCGCCTCGCGGCAGCCTCCACCTGTCCGGCTTCCAAGACGGTCTCCTCACGCAGGAACCGGATTCCGATCGCCTCCAGCCTGGGACGCGCCTCGTCATGGAGGACGAGGCGACCTCCGGAGGGGGCGCTCCGCGGCGCACCGTCGCCGAACCGCCCTCCGGGCAGCGTGGAGATCCAGCCGCTCTCGATCGGATTCTCAGATGTGACCGCGTCCACCGCAGTCCGGAGGGACGCGAACGCCTCGAAAGCTGAATGGGCGAGAAGTACGCCGGCCTCCTGGAGCGCGTCCTCGAGATCGGGGGCCAGCCTGCCCGGCGTATAGGCGACCACCGGTTTGGGCGAGTGCCTCGCCAAGTCGGCAACCGCGTGGACCCTGGCATCGTCGGGGTAGAGGAGAGTGATCAGGTAGACGAGAGCATCGAATCCCTCCTGGCCCATCAGCGTGGCGAAGACCGAGGACACCCACTCCCGATCAAACGACTGGCCGGTCAGGTCCATCGGGTTATGAGGCGAGGTGAAGCGCAGCTGCTCCCGCAGGCTCGACGCCGCCTCCGACGAGAATGGGGGCAGCTTGAATCCGAAGCGGTCGGCGTAGTCCCCTAGGAGCGCTGCTCCGCCCCCCGAGGTCGACACGGCGCACAGGCGATTTCCCAGCTGATCCTTCTTCCGTTCAACGAGGTACGCGGCCCCTGTCAGGACGTCTGGGTCCGGCGCCTCCGCAACCCCGAGCTTGCGGAGCAGGGCGGCGAATGACTCCGGTTGGCCCGCCAACCTCGAGCTGTGCAGGTGCGCCGCCTGAATTCCCTCGGAACTCTTCCCCAGCTTCAGCGCGATGACCGGCTTGCCCCGCTGCCGCGCGGCCAGCACCGCCTCGGCGAACCGCTTGGCATTCCGAATCGCGTCGATGACGAGCAGCAGGCAGCTTGTCGATTCGTCGTCTGCGAGGAAATCGATGTAGTCGGCGAGTTCCAGATCCTCCTCGTTGCCCGTCGTGACCGCATATGAGATCCCGGCCCCGAGGTCCGACAGCCGCTTCAGTATCGATCCGAGCATGGCTCCGCTCTGGGCGGCGAGCCCGATGCCGCCGGGGCGGAGGTCGATTCCATGACTGACGTTGAAGCCGATAGAGATGCCGTCTATCGCGTTCCAGACGCCGTTCGTGTTCGGGCCAACCACGCGAACGCCCGTCCGGCGAATGACCTCTCCGAGCTCGCTCTGGAGGCGAACGCCGGTGCTGCCGACCTCTGCGAACCCGCTGCTGCCAATCACTGCGAAGCTGACCCCTCGCTCGGCACACATTTCCACCTGCTCAGGGGCTGCCTCCGCGGGCACCACGAGGAAGGCCACGTCGATCGCTCCACCGGGAGCATCGGACAGTGCCGGATAGCACGGGACGCCGGCGACTTCCGAAGCAGCCGGGTTGATCAAGTGGACGGGCACACCGCCCGACCGTCGTAGCACGTACTCGACGGTTCGCGCACCGAGGGAACCGGGCCGACGAGAGGCGCCGACTACCGCGATTCCCCTGGGCCGGAAGAGCCGGCCCAGGGGCGGATTCACGAGGGACTTAACCACACCTGCTTCTAGGTGCTTATCTGGTCGAAGAAGTCTAGGAGGGCCTTCGATTCAGAATCGATTGCTGGCGCGTCGTACTCGTAGCTCGACGATGGAACCGCCCACCATGACTCGTGGACGATCTTGTTGGTGCTCTTGACGCTCTTGTTGGCCGGAATCGCCCCGTTCTGCACGTCGAACACGGCTTGCCCGGTGGGTGACAGTACGAACTCCTCAAACAGCTTGGCGGCATTCGGATGCTGGGCATTCTTCGGGATCGCAAGGCCGGTGTAGGCCTCGTCAAGCGGAGCTGGCTGCACCTGGTGAACAGGAGCACCCTTGGACCAGAGCTCCACAGTGGTCGTGTTCGCCATCGGAAACGCAATGTCGAGTTGACCGGACGCGACCGCGTCCGCCGCAGGACGCGACGTCGAGAAGACGGTGATCTTGTGGGTGGCGAAGAGCTGCTTGACGAAGTCCTTACCGTAGACGTGGACCATGTGATAGAAGGACAGAAGAGCGGTCCCGCCGGCCGCGGGCGAAACGAAACCGATCTTTGCCTTCGAGAACTGCGGATCCTGAATCGACTGCCACGACGTGAGGCTCTTCGCGGTGCTGTCCGAAATCGATTGACTATTATATGCGAAACCCATCAGGAAGCCGTAGTCCGGGTAGTAGTAGCCTGGGGTGGGAGTATCGATGTTCTTCGCCTCGGACGGCGTGTACTTGAGGAAATCGCCGTTCTTCGAGAACTGGACCATCGCCCCCTCCTGGCTGATCTCCAGGATGTCCGGGCTGGCGCCAGTGTTCTTCGCTGCGTTGAACCTCTGCAAGAGCTGGCCGCCCGCGGCCTGCGTGGCATTCAAATTCACGCACGGCACGAGCTTCTGGAAGGTGTCGTCGATGACGGTCGTCGAGGGCGTCACGGCGAGCTGGAAGTAGTCCAGAGCCCCCTCCTTGCACGCCGCGCTCACCAGATCGATGCTGACTCCCGGCATCACCTTCTGAATGGACTTGTAGATCTCCTGATCCTGCGCGGATGGCGACGATGAAGAACTCTGTGTCGAGGTCCCACCTCCACCACAGGCGACAGTGACAAGCGTCGCCATCGCAACCAGACAACCGGCCAACGTACGTTTCGAAGACAACAGTTCCTCCTTACGCATTTGCTTTGGGATATGCGAGCAGATCCACCTCGTCGAGCTCAAGCCAGCAGGTATCCCCTTTCTTGAGTTGAAGCCTGGTTCGCGCCACAACCGTGTTAGAGCCGAACACGCGTAGGGCAACCTCAGATTGAGTCCCGAGGTACAGGACCGCCACTACCTCTGCCGGCAACGAGTTGGCGGCACCATCCGATCTTATCATCGAGACGCGCGCGGCGCTCGGCCTCCACACCGCCGTCGCTTCCCGGCCCTCGTTGACCTCAACGCCAGGCACGGTCCGGAAAGAGAGCCGGCCGTCGCTCGTGCCATCGACGTTCCCCGTCCAGCGGTGGTCATCCTCTCGACTGCCAACCCGAATTGGCAGTAGGTTCCGCGCGCCTAGAAACTGTGCCGCGAACAAGGTTCGCGGAGCTTCGAAGACGTCCTTGGGTGGGCCCCACTCGACGATCCGCCCCGCGTCCATCAGGCAGACGGTGTCGGCCATGGCGAGCGCCTCCTCCTGGTCGTGGGTCACGTACACGCAGGCCAGCTGGCTCTCGGCGACGGCTTCTCGAAGCTGCAACCGCAGCTCCTCGCGGAGCTGCGGATCGAGAGCGCTGAGAGGCTCGTCCATCAGCAGGACGCGGGGATCGCCCGCGAGCGCTCGCGCGAGAGCGACCCGCTGCTGCTGGCCGCCCGAGAGCTCGCCGGGCTTTCGCTCCCCCAACCGCTTCAGACCAAAACGGTCCAGCATCCCTGCCGCCCGCGCACGCGCCTGCTTACTTGAGAGGGCGGCTTGGCGCTGGGCCGAGAAGGCGATGTTCTCGGTGACCGACATGTGCGGCCAGAGTGCGTACGACTGGAAGACCATTCCGACCCGACGCTTGTGCGCGGGGATGAGAGCGCCATCGCCGGCCACCACCGTCTCGCCGATCCTGATCGTTCCTGCCGTCGGGTTCTCGAGGCCGGCGATGCAGCGGAGCGTGGTCGTCTTGCCGCACCCGCTCGGACCGAGAAGCACGAGCGTCTCGCCGCTGGCCACGTGGAAAGAGACGCCATTGATGACCGGCACGTCGCCGAACCGCTTCATCAGCTGGTCAACCGCGACTGCGACTGTCCGCTCGGCTGTCTGCATCAGACGGCTCCTCTGACCCTGAGAAGACGTTGAACGCCACTCGACAGAATCACCATCGCCGCCACGATCGCGAGCTGCGCCACTCCAAGCGGGAATGACATGGCCGTCGACCCCTGGTCGAGATTCACGAACGTCAGCACCGAGAGCGTCACGCTCGGGGACTGGTAGAGGAAGATCACGACGTCGACCTCGAGCACGCAGAGGATGAAGAACGTCCGCCAGACGGACACGAGCGTCGGCGTCAGCAGGGGAGTCGTGATGACCAGGAGCCGCGTCCAGAACCCTGCGCCGGACGTTGACGCGGACTCATCGAGATCTCTAGACAGCTGAGTCAGGCTTGCCACCAGGGTTTGAACGCCGATCCCCATGAAGCCGACGATCACGGCCAGCGTGATCAGCGGAAGCGACCACGAGTAGCGGTTGACGACGGGCAGCGCGGTGAATGCCCAGAGGAAGCCCAGAGCCAGCTCGAGTCGCGGAAGCGCCAGTGGCAGAATGCTGGCGACGTTGGCGAGGGTGCTGATCCATGAGCGAAACCTCGAGATCGAGTACGCCAGCAGAAGGGAGACGACGGTCCCCAGGGTCGCGCCGCCGACCGCCATCAGGATCGTGTTCAGGATCGCCAGCCGGGCGTTGGACTGCCCGAAGAGAGCTCGGTAGTTACCCAGTGTCAGCAGGCTGGTCGACAGGTGCGGCGTCAGGTACTTGAGGAAGGAGCCGAGCACAAGAGCCACAACGGGTGTCGCAAAAGTGACCAGCACGTAGGCCCCTGCCAGAGCAAAGGCGAGGTATCTGAGGCGTCCGAGCGACATTCCTTCGCCCCGGGTGGCTCGCGACGTTCTCGGGAGGAGTCCTGCTCGGCGCGAACTCCGCAGGGCCCAGACGAACGCGAGCAGCCCCGGCCACAGCAGGAGCGTTCCAATCGCCGTCGTCTCGGCCGGCGAATCGAGACCCGAGATCAGGCCCCGATACATGTGCTCCGGCACAGCTGTGATGCGGGCGGGCTCACCGAGGATGAGCGGAATCGAGAACGTCTGAGCGCTTATCACGAAGAGCAGCACCGCGCTGGTCACAAGCGACGGCCAGACGGAGGGGAGGGTGACGTGCCGCAGGACCCTGAGGAGATTGGCTCCATGCACAGACGCGGCACCTTCCTCCTCGGCGCTCACCGCGATGAAGGGTCCCGCGAGGATCAGGTAAGCGAAGGGAGAGAAGACGAAGACCGTCACGAGCAGGATTCCCGGCAGCGAATAGATGTTCATGAGCTGGTGGTGGAACAGCCCGTCGAAGAGGACGTTGAGGAAACCCGCTCCCGGGGCGAGGAGAGCAACCCAGGAAACCGTCGAAAGGACTGGTGGCAACCCGAACGTACCGATCAACATCAGCCGCAGCAGGCCTTTGAACGGCACGTCTGTGCGGCCAAGCAGCCACGCGAAGGCTCCTCCGATGAACGTTCCGGCGATCGCGGTCACGGCACCGATCAGAAGTGACGTCCGGATGGCTGGCAGGTACCGCGTCCCCCCGTAGACCGAGTGCAGGGCGGCCAAGGAGAGGCCCGAGAAAGGGCTGCCCGGCGGGCTTGCGGAGAGGACGCCGTAGACGGTGAAGATCATGGGGAGGGCGATCAGGGCCACGAACGCGAGGCTGATCAGAGCGAGGGGGACGCTGCCGGGCTCAGCGAGACCGAGCATGCGGACGAGTGCCTTTCCGGCGCTCTGCTGAGGGCCTTCTCTTCGGACCGTCTCGGTTTGAAGACTTGAGTCCGTCGCAGACCGGCTCGTGGCTAGCGTCCCTTCCAGGCGGGGGCTCGCTTCTCCTTGAAGGCGCGCTGACCCTCCTGGCAGTCCTCGCTGTCGTAGACGACCCTGCAGATGTCATCTGCCTGCATCGACCCCACCGTGAGCCCGGTGTCGAGTGCGGTGTAGAAGAGACGCTTGTGTGCCGCGACCGTCAGGGGCGCGTTGTCTCTGATCTCGGCCGCAAGGGCCCGCGCCGTCTCCATGAGATCCGCAGCTGGCACGATCCTGTTCAGGAACCCGACCTCGTACATTCGCTGCGCCGAGAAGCGTCCGGCTGTGAAGAGGAGTTCGAGAGTCACGGCCGACGGCAGCGCCCAGACGAGCGGAACCGACCAGGGCGCCGCTCGACCCACCTTTGCCTCAGTGATACCGAACTCCGCGGTGTCCGCTGCAACCCGAAGATCGCATCTCTGCGCGAGGAGAAACCCTCCCGCGAGCGCGTAACCGTTGATCGCACCGATCACCGGCTTGCTCACCATCCAGGAATAGTTCGCGCTCGGGTACCGCGAACCGTACTTCCGAACCTCGGCGATGTTCTTGATGCCGCGATCTGCGAATTCCTTGAGATCTCCGCCGGCCGAGAACGCCTTTGCGCCCGCGCCCGTGAGGATCGCGACGCGTGCGTTGCTGTCGTGATCGAACTGCTGCCAGATCTCGTCGAGGCGGTCCCAGGTTTCCGTGCTGAGGGCGTTCATCCGCTCCTCGCGGTTGATGGTGACCGTCGCTATCCCATCGCGGACGTCGTAGAGAACGACGTCTGAACCTGAGATCGGCATGTGTGTAGGGTACCCCTTATCCACTCAACGTCGCAGTCGGAGGTGCCGCCCTTGATGGGTCAGAAAGCGACCCAACCGAAGCTCTACTACAGCTTTTCTCTCGACCACGCCGTCCCTGCCAACCACCTCGTCCGCAAGATTGAGGGCTGCGTCGATTTCAGTTTCGTGCACGACCTCGCTCGTCGGTTCTATAGCCGCACAGGACAGCCATCGGTGGATCCAGTGGTGCTTTTCAAGCCCTCATTGCTCGGCTACTTGTTCAACATCACAAGCGAGCGCCGACTGTGCGAGGAGGCGGGCCTCAACCTGGCCTGGCGCTGGTTTCTCGGCTACGAACTGGACGAACCGATTCCCGATCACAGCGTTCTAAGCAAGGCGCGTCGGCGGTTCGGCCGGTCAGTGTATGAGGTGTGGTGCGCAGAAAGTTCATCCTGGGTGGCAGCGATCTTCGCCTGATCGCATAACCTGGCAACCTTCTCATGGTTGCGGCCAGGAAGGTCGACCACTTACTCTGCCCGTTCGTGCTCCTCGCGTCCTTCTCTTCACTGCTCCGGCTGATGATCGGATTGGCCGCGCTTACCGGCATGGCGCAGGACGAGAAGGAGGTCGAGATATTGGCCCTCCGTCACGAGGTCGCGGTTCTGCGCCGACGCGTCAAGCGGCCAGACCTCTTTCCCACCGATCGCGCCATCTTCGCCGCATTAGGTAGAAATCTGCCGGCTGACAGACTCATGTTCCAGCCCGCCACCCTGCTGCGCTGGCATCGCGAGCTGGTCAGGCGGAAGTGGGCAGCCTTTCAGCGCCGCCCCCGTCGTGGCCGACCTCCGCTCCCCCAGGAAACCAGAGCCTTGATCCTCGAGATGGCACGCGAAAACCCACGCTGGGGAGATCGTCGCATCAAGGGCGAGCTGCTCAAACTCGGTATCAAAGTCTCAGCCACCGCCATCCGGATGCTCCTGCGTGAGCATCGGATTTCACCGGCGCCGCGCCGGGGCGGTCCTACCTGGCGACAGTTCATCCGCGCCCATGCCTCGGCGATCATTGCCACCGATATGTTCACGATCGATACGGTTTTCCTGCAGACGCTCTACGTCATCGTCTTCCTGGAACTCGGCACCCGGCGGCTCCTCTTTGCGAACTGCACGACCAATCCAGATTCAGCCTGGGTTACTCAGCAGGCGCGGAATGTGGCTTACGAGCTCCAGGACCTCAGTGTCCCGGTACGCTTTGCCATTCACGACCGAGACTCCAAGTTCACATCCGGCTTCGACGCCGTCCTCGAGTCAGAAGGCGTGGAAGTCATCAGGACTCCATACCGCGCGCCTCGGGCGAATTCACATTGCGAGAGATCGATCGGAAGTGCACGAAGAGAGTTCTTCGACTTCATGATCGTGATCGGAGAACGGCACCTGCGTTTGCTGCTCGGCCTCTGGCTGGACCATTACAACCGAGGTCGACCCCACACGGCGCTCAATCTCGTTGCCCCCGATCCAAGACCCACGGCGGCGGCCGGTGCGATCGTGTGCGAGCGAAAGCTGTTCGGCCTCACCACCGAGTATTCGCGAGCGGCGTAACTCCGCCCGCCACCGGCCCCTCGGGCTCGTGGTCAGCTCGGATCACCTGCCAGCTCCTCGCCAGTCCCCAAATTCCGATCCAACCGGCCACCGCCGGACTTTGTGCGCACCACAGGGCGCGCCCAGAAGGATTCAAGGTCGACTGGTTCAGGAAGGCCCCGCGCGCAGCGGCCCTGGCCCACGACGTCACCTCCACGGCCTCCGCTAGCGACCCCGCCCGGGTTACTGTGTCGGGCGTTCCAAAATCCTTATGCTCGATGCGCATTTAGCACCCACCAGGCGGGCCGGGATTGGTCGCGACGAGGTAGTCCGCCAGTTCCTCGGTCATGACGAACCGTTTGACGTTGGTGAAGGTGTTGTCTTGAATGAGCCCAAGGTTCTGGAGAATTCGTAACTTGTTTTCGAGCTCAGGGTGATCATCTAGGTAGTAGACCAGTACCGGTCCGCTAGACGAGTAGGACCACGCTCGTTTCAACACGACGAATTCGCGGGCGAGCGGATTCTCGGCGAGGTCCGTCCGCATTTCCATGAGAAGTCCCCGCACTAGCTGCTCGGCCTTCATGAACCTCGGTGTCGCTTCGGATGTCAGCTCTCGGCGCTGCTCGATTTCTCCTCGCGCCATCGCCTCAGCAATGCGCTTCCACGCCCTGAGACTCTCAAGGGAATACCGCGACTCATCGCTGTCCACGAGCTTGCTGCATGTCTGGCATAGCCAGATGCCGTTCTCAGGTGACCGCCGTTCTTTTGGGGACAAGGCGGGGTCGTAACGGGGCCCGCCGGGCGACGCCGCTGTAATGTGCGCCGCCACCCCTACGTTGATTGCTCGATTTGGGTCATCGTGTGGGCCACTGGTGCGCTGTCGGCAGCCAGGATTCGAGCACTGACTAGCGACGCGCTTGGCTAGGACATCTCTGGTGTGGGCCGGAAACTCCTCGCGCATCGCACCGCGAGTTATTCGTTCTGGCGGGGTGTCAGCTTCCATGTAGGGTATTTGACTAGATCTCGATAGGCTCCGTTTGTCTTCCTGGGTACGGCTAGCGACGCCGGCGTTCGGCCGGCCATCACTTGGGTTATCGGATGGCGCTGGCACTGCGCGACCGCCAGCGTTCCATCAAGTCCAGCAAGGCAAGCCCTCGGATTGAGAGACTCCGTCACTTGCGGAGGCCCCGCCCTCGTTCTGCCCCAATCACGTCTTCCGACACAAGAAGGTCGTATATGTCCTGGGCCGGGACGACCACCGCAATGCCCGCATTCGAAGACACCTTGCCTATGTCGCCCTGAAACTTCATCTCGCGCTCAATGTCGTAGTGGCCCTGAACAAGGCCCAACAGAAAGATTGGGACCCCTTCGTTAACGGTAATGCTGTTGAGAAATCGATCTGGTGGAAACGCCACGAACGCTGGCGAACCACTATGGCCACCCCAAGAACGCGCTTCAACAAGATAGGCACGTATCCGGGCTGTCGAATCACCGACATCAACAGTCACCTTCTCTCCTGGCATCAAAGCGATGTTGCCGAACCTAGAAATCGGTTGGTTGTGCTCGGTACCAGGATGTTCAGAAAACAGACCCATGAAAAACACCTCATCTCCCACTGAGACCTTGTGCTGCTTGGCAACCTCATCTAACTCGAACACAGCAATCGAGATGTTCGCCTGATCCATCGAATCCGGGGGGCGGAACAATGCCGCTGCCACGTCAGTCGCAGGATGCTCGTGCCAAGAGTCCCGGGGAAACTCGAGAAAGGTTGTAGTTCCATCGAGTAGGTGAAAACGCGCAAATAGAGTGCCGTATCGCCGAGCGAGCCCAACCATATGGCGTGCAGTCACCAGGTAGTGGATGTACCACCCCTCATTTTCGCGGAGGGGTGATGCATCACCCTGCCGTGGCGCAGCGGCGGGAATGCCGACGATGAAAGCAGTACCGACCGGCTGATGTGCGTGCCCCGGATTAGTAGGGGCGAATAGAAAGACGACACACTTTCGAAAGTTCTCGGGGATCACCATGAGTCGATGCGCCTAAACCGACAGTTTAGTTTTTCTTGTCCTAGCCGCTAGAACAAACCCCCCTATGGGAAAGCTCCTGCCCTGGCTGTGACAGTCCCTCCTGTGCCAGCGATGGGGATCTCCGTCTGCGTCCTGATTAGTTCGCGCTCCTTCGCCACGAACGCCCGCACCGATTGCTCGACATTGGTGCCCACCTGATTCGCCTCCACGATGAGCCTGTTTCCAGCCTCCACATCCTCGCGGGTGCGAACTGTCGCAGCAACGATCGCGGACCACGGCAACGGTGCCCAGCGCCTGACGATTGCAGGGATGTGAGCGCGGTCCACTGGTTCTGCATTTCCAACGCTGAAGGAAACCGGATGTCGGTAACCGACCTCCGGCTGCCCCATTGTCACCTCGTCCGGGACGGTCGCCAGCGCATGGCACACCTGGACGAATTGAAGGCTAGCCGTGGATTCACCATCAGGAACCCAGCGGCTCCCATCGATGCGCATCCACATACTCTCCGGAGGTCCAGGAAGCTTTGTCCCTTGACCCACGAAGATCACCCCGCAGCCCACCGCCAAACCTAGTAAGTCACGTGCTGTCTCTCGGGCGAGGCCGAGCTTAGCCGCCTCTCGATGAATGGACACCGCCTGAAGGATCGAAACGACCGCGCCGAAGCTCTTCGCGGGGGCAAGTGAATAGTCGTCAAGGAGCAGAACACGCCCGCCTTCGACCAGAGCATTGAGTTTCAGGCGCAACGAAAACTCATGGGCTGTGACAAGGTCCACACCAGCTGCCATCAGGAGGATGTCTCGGGCGGCGGTGAACGGTGTTGCCCACGCAAAACTTACGTTGAGCCCAGTGACAACAGAAAGCTCAGGGTCATGACTCGTGGCGAGGCGGACTGTGCTCAACATAGCCTCCGCCGCTGCAGGGAAATCTCCTTCCTCCTCCAGGGCCACCTTGGCAAGGTGCTTGAGCGCGATCCCGTTTGGGCGCTCTCCCTTTTCGACGCTGGCTGAAGCTTGGTCGTAGGCATCTACCACACGGCCAAGAATGTCCGCCGAACTCAGATGGGCACTGCCCTCGCCGAGCGCCGAGTTCACCCGCATCACGAGCGTTTCGTTCCTCTTCGCAAAGACGGCGTCGAGTTCCTCACGGTAGATCTGGACCTCTCCCGCCGTGTAGTTCCGGGTCTGCCTACGCCGGGCGTCATAGGCATCATGGTGCGGAAGACACAGAGCCACCAGGTTTTGCTCGGCGTTATTGGTCCGGTTCCTGTCCAGATGCGCGATCTGCAACTCCTTGACGGAGAGATCGGCATCCAGATGGAAGCAAATACAGCACCTGCGCCTAGCCCGAACCATGACGATGTCCGCCACCTTAGGCGGGATCTTGGGCCTGCGACCCTGCGGTGAAGACCTTCTGCTGTTCATCGCGAGATTAGTCCTCTACAACCTCGAGCTCCTGCTCCGCGACAAGCTGATCGATCATCCCTTCCAGCATCGCTTCCTGCTCTTCTTCGTTCATCGCCGCGAAGTCGTCAGGCACATCGAGCAGCGTTGGCTCCCGCTCGCTTTTCATCCGACGCATGAACGCCCGCGCCCGCGCCCTTCTTCTCACCTGCCGCCATGTGCTTTTACTCAGCCGGTGGGCGCGCAAAGACAGGCTTAGATTTGGGCGGGCGGGGTTGATCGGATTCGGCTTGAGGCATGAGCCGAAGGGTACCGCTGTCTGTACACGGCCTTCAAGAATCGAGCGGGTCCTTCCGCCGCCGCTCATACCAATGGCGCTTCGCTCTAATAACCTCGATCTGCGTGCCCTTGGTGAACATATCGGCCTCGTTGTCCCACCACTTGTCGTCGAACTTGATCGAGATTGTCCGACGTATCGTTCGGGCATTTCGTGCGGCGATCGCAACATCCAACTCATATTCTCCCGGCATCTTTACCGTTGGGCGTTCACCAAGCTTGAGTTCATTCGGTATCGATGGATAGCCGACATTGTGAAACACGATTTGTGGTTGCGTTCTCATCGCGGTCCAATCGTCCAAGTGGACTAAATCGCAGTAGCGAAAGATTCCTCGCAGAATCCTCGGTCGCTGTTCTTCGCCGAAGGACCATTGAAGGTCCAGCGGCAGGAAGACGCGATCACGTTCCATACCCGTCTTCCCTTTCCTGCGAAGGGTGATCATCTGCACTTCGACGCCTTTGGCCTCGCCCGGTCCCCAGTTGTGGACCCTTAATCGCCAGTAGTAACTCCAGAACTGGGCCCTGCCGTCCGGGGTGGTGCTACGGATTTGGGTGGCGTCGGGTGGTTCTCCCCGCAAATAGACCTCAAGGTGGGCCCTGCTCGTAATCCATCCCAGCGAGACGAGTAAGGCGACGATGACCGCTGCCCAAGTTCCCAGCGCGACGAACAGATTTATCCAATCGGACTGATTCATTCAGCCACCATCGTCCGAGGTTGATTTTTGAACTCGTCCAGCCAATAGGCTATGACTAGGTCGGCGACCAGGATTGCGAATAGGGCAAAGATTGGAAGGGAAACTAGGTAAACCCACCCGAGCAGCAACACGAGTGATGCGTACACCTCAAAAGTCTTAATGCTCGTCATTCGTTGCAGGTAGCCGCGCCGTCCATCAGCCCAATGAATCTCCCGGTGATGCCACATACCAGCCTTGTCTTCAAGTCGTCGAAGACGCCTGTACCGCAGGTCGACCCACTTGGATCGCCGCCCACGGACAATCCACCAGTAGACCCACACAACTAACGACCCGATGAACAGAGGCACAACCGAATCCCGGTTGACCCACGCATAGCTGACCGCCGCGAACAGTGTGGGCAGTGCAATCGCCGAGAAGCCCAGGTGCACCGCGTCGTCTTGTCGAGCGAAATTCCCTAGCTCTTGATACTCGACGCGCTCGTCGTCCGTCAGACCACGCTGGCGAAACATTGGCGACTATTGTGGCGACTACTACCGAAAGCTGACCCCATTCCTCTCGTTCGAGGTTTCCTCCATGGCCGAGGCCGCGTCAAGGCCCGGCGAGCCTCCGCCTCTCGCCGTCGAGGTCTACGCCAATGGGGGCGGCTACGCCTTCAACGTAGAGGCCAATATCGACCAGACCAATGCCTCGGTCGGCAACGGGGCGAGGCTGTCGGGCCAGAAAGTCATCCGGTATTTGCGCGAGGGTACGCGTCGGCGCAGGCGACAGGCTCGAGACAACCGACGCGATCAAGTGGGGGTGCGACTCGGACTCGGCGTGTGATCCGGCCGGTTCCGCGGCTAGGACTGCTTCCCCGCTTAGGGGAGTGGCTACGCCTGTACTGAAGGAGGCGGGCAATAACTCGAGATTCTGTGATCCGGAAGGCTTCTGCGTAGAAACTCCGGCGTGATCGACGCGTCACGAAATGCTGCAGAACTGCTGCAGTAATACAGCGGCATTATCACCATAAGTCTCGCCGCGACGCCGAATCCGAGATCAGATTTTGGTCGGCCACTCTGGACGTTATTAGAACTTTGCTCGCGGGGTGTTCCGCGTCGTCCCAGGCGCTCGAACTCGCCATCCCACCAGCTGCTGCTCCGCCCCCGCGGATCTGAGACCTTGATTCCGGACACGGGTTCTCGACGCTCATTCCGGGGCTCTTCGAAGGTGACGGTTCACCGCCACGCGCGTGGGGACGACTACGGGACGGACATCGATCCCAGCGCCACCCTCGGTTCACCCCCACGCGCGTGGGGACGACTTCGGGATCTCCGCCGCGCCGCGCCAGTACGACGGTTCACCCCCACGCGTGGGGACGACATTTGCATGAGCAGACTGCCGAGATCCATGGGCGGTTCACCCCCACGCGCGTGGGGACGACGATGCGGGGCAATTCCTCGCGTTCCATGAATTCCGGTTCACCCCCACGCGCGTGGGGACGACGATACCGACGCCCTCTAAGTTCTCGATGTGCTTCGGTTCGTCCCCACGCGCGTGGGGACGACGGTGCCCGCTAGGGGACTGACGAGGGGCGTACCTGGTTCACCCCCACGCGCGTGGAGACGACCGTGGCTAGCAGGGACCTGTTGCGGATTCCGGGGGAATCCGATCGGTTGTTCCGGACGAATCCGATCACCCATTCCGGCACGACTGATCGAAAACACCGGAATACGCAACCTGTGGCGGGTCTTTGCGGTTCACCCCCATGCGCGTGGGGACGACTTGAACTGGCCCGGGCAGGGCTGAAAGGCTTGAGGTTCACCCCCACGCGCGTGGGGACGACGAACAGGCCGCGCCCAAAGTCAAAGCGATCCGCGGTTCACCCCCACGCGCGTGGGGACGACGTCAACGGCGGCGACTCGGCGCAGATCAGAAACGGTTCACCCCCACGCGCGTGGGGACGACTTCTGAAGCAGCGGTCGCGCCCAAGGAAGTAACGGTTCACCCCCACGCGCGTGGGGACGACCCTAGATTTCAGGCTCTTCCCGAACTCGCGCAACGAGCGAAAGGCCGTCGAAGTCTCTGACGACCCTGGTGCCGCGGCCGATCAAGTCAATCTGATAGCCCTGTTCGTTATCGTGCGCGTAGAGGAGGATCGCCGACGCGTCAGCGCCGGTGGACCTGCGGATCCTCATCCAAAGCCTGTCGCGAACCATTGCGGAGACCCGGCCGATGAACACGCCGGGCTTGGGCTCGACCATCCACCGCGTCAGTTCTCCCCGCACGGAGGGCTTCACGTTGGTCAACACGATCACGGTCATCGGCGGATTCCCTTGGACCTCGCCGCCCGGGCGGGCCGGGTGGCGCCGGCCCTCTCCGACTTATTGACTGACCCGCCGGGCTTCGTCACAGCGAGCGTCTCTCCCGTCAGACCTGCGCCGTAGTTGGTCCCACCGTCCACTTCGCCCTGCGGATCCCAGAGCCGCGATGGCCGATCCGGGGGCTCCCCATCGGCGAGCTCCAATTCCATCTGAAGCCCATCGGTCTCAAGGATCTCGTCGATGTCGCGCACGATCCGGGTGAGCAGGCGCGTCTCGTGGAACAGATTCCGGCAGTAGCGGCGGACCTTCGCATCGAGTTCTCCCGGTCCGTCCGCCACCGCCATGAAAGCCGCTGGTATCGACACCTCGGTCTTGTACAAGTCGGCCACGTCGAGGACAAACGACAGCAGCTTCCCGGTGTGAATGAAGCCAAGCGCAGCCGAGTACCCGGCGGCCACGATGGCCGAATGCGCCACTCCGTACAGGCAACTGTTCGCGGTTGACAGCGCCCGGTTGATTTCATCGGCCGCTTGGTGCTGTCCCGACTTGTAGTTCCGACCTCGCCACAGAACCCCGTTGTCGCGGCTCGCGCGCGCGTAGGTTTCGCGCACCCGGATTCCTTCCACGCCACGCAGTTGCTCGAGGGTGAGCCTCGGGTCGACCGGTTCGTCGAATCGTCGCTCGTACATCCGCCTGACCACCATTAGCCGACCCGTGGGCGACGCCCAGAGGCGAGCCTGGCGGTACAGCCGCCGCGCGCTCCTCGTCTCCCCCGTTCCGGCAGCGTAGTGCCGGACGCCCTCCTCACCCGTCCACTGAACGACACACCCGTGTTGGGTGAGCGTCTTGATCGCCTCGTGCGTGATCGAAGTCCCTGGCCCGAGCATGAGGAGACGGAGATTGGCGCACGGAATCGGAATGGTGCCCCGAGCATCGTGGAAAGCAACCGCTCCCTCGTGCTGATCGATGCGGGTGTGATCGACGTACAGGAACGTCCAACCGTCGGCGACTCTGGGCAGGACGTGGTAGTCCCGTAGCATCCCGGTTTCAGCCAGGCGCCACGGAGAGCAGACCGTGACCGTAGGCCTTCCCGGAGCCGAGGCCATTCTGGATTGCCTGACGCAGGAGGGCGGGATCCAGGACCTCCAGTAGACCGTCGAAACGCACCGACTCCAGGCTCAGGCGTCCCGGCCGCTGGCTGTGTGACCCGGTTCTAGTCCCGGCCGGACGTGCGTCGACCGACAGCACGTGAAAGCCGGCGGCCTCTGCCTTGTGATCCAGCCATTCTCGACGCCCGGCGTCGGTCCGGATCGGCACACGCATCCCGTTTTTCGCCCGAACCCCGTCTGTCTCCTTGACCACCTTCCGAGTCGGGTTGGCTTCCAAACGGAACCTGAGATGGCCGCCGGCTGACACGGAGTCAAGCGCCGGATCGATGTTCTTCACCTCGGGGGGCTGACGAAGGTAGCCCTCCGGCAGTGACCAACTCGGCTCGGTGATCGACTGGACAAGTACGTTGATCTCGCGTCCTCCCAGGGCCTCCTCGACCCGGAATAAAACCCGATGAGCCAGACGGCCCTGGCCACCTGAGTCCGGGAAGGCGGACATGACAGTGCGGTGCAGCTGCTGGATGTCGCTGAGATCCCGCTGCACCAATCGGTTTCGCGGCCCCAGAACTAGGCGGGTCAGGAAGATCGCCATCACTCTCCCTCCGGTAGTAGCTCGACTGCCGCCACGTCCAACCATTCCGTCCGGGTGTGACGGGACAGGTACCGTCGATCGTTGGAGGCGAAGGACAAGGGCTGGTCGAACTGTGTCGACTCCCCGTCCAAAGCCTCGATCACCAAGCGCTGCCCAGTGGGACGGCGGTGGACAGGAAAGTCTTCATCCCAGCGCCAGGGATACGCGCGCAACTCGTCCTCGAGGTTGCCCTCCCGCACCCCTGGCCCCCAGGGCGGCGCCGGCGGGACGGCGATGGGTAGGGCGGGGACGAATGCCTTCCGGCCGAGGAAGAGGGGCCATTTCGGACGCCGAAGGGCAGCGTCGACGCGCTCCAGCAGCGGCCGTCCCCCTTCGAGCCCAACCAGGAAATCGGCGTCGGCGAGATAGTGCCTGGTCGAAACCACGGTCCCACCTGAACCTCCGCTGGAGCGGTAGACACCGTAGGCCCGCCGCTGCGCCGAGCGGGTACCTCCCGCAGTCTGATAGTCATGCCTGAGGACGCCTTCGCGCTCGACACGGACGCCCATTCGGAGAGCAGACAGATCGGCAACTTCCAACTCACGGGGGCGGCCAAGTGCTGCGGCCAGCAGGCCGACAACGCCGCTCTTGGAGGGTTCAAGTCCGGAGTCCCGGTGGACGGACGCGCTCTGCGTGCCCCAGGACTGCATCGGCCCAGACAGCCTGATCAGAAGTGTCGCCATGATCCTCGCCTACCCGAGGTCGGCGGCCTCGCCGACGACTTCGCGGAGCACCAAGCCGACCAGGTCGCTCACCGTCGCCAGCTGCTGTCGTTTGAGTGACGGCGGCAACTCTTCCTCGGTGGTGATCACGCCAGCGGCGGCCGGCATGCCGTACACGGCGCCGACGCGCTCACGGTAGCGTGCCAGGCGTTCGATCGACTCACGCACGAGATCCTGGCCCCGTCCAGACACCACCGGACTGACAAAGGCGTTGGCCATCGAAATCGGCTGCCCGTCCCTGACCTCGGCGAGAACCAGTGAGGGGGGATTGTGGGCGGCGAAGGTGTTCTGCTTCCCGGACGGGACAGCCAGGATCGATCCCTCGACAAAGGCGGCGATGGCCATCCTCGTCAGTTCGGGGTCGCCTGCCAGGTTGTGCTGCAACTGACCGACGTCCAGATTGGAGTACCGGTAGTAGCAGCTTGAGTTGAACTCGACGGTGCCGAGCATGCCGGCGCCGGATTCCTCGTCGGACTGCAGGTCGTCGACCGCGGCGTAGAAATCGAACTCCATTGACACCCGGTTGGTGGAGATCGCATGCGCCACCTGCGACGCGGCCTCAACGTTGAGTTCGGGTGCGGTGGCGATCATGCGACCGAAGAGGGAGATGTCGACGGCGGAGGAGGCGTCAAGGGCCTTGGTCATCTCACTCTTGATCGTCGCCGGGAGCTTGTAGGCCCGCTTCTTACCCTTCGCAGGTGTCGCAGCCGAATTTGCCACCTCGGCGAGCTCGGACCAGTTGGCTTCGCACACGTCGGCCACCAGTCCGATCTCCTTGGGGCTGATGAAGACGAGGAAGTCGGACGTTCCGGCATTCGCCGACTGCAGGTCGAGAGCGGCCAGCACCGCGTCGGCAACGGCCTCCGCCTCGGCGGCGTCCTTGCCCCTGCGCTGCAGTTCCCCCGCGACCAGACCGACCAACCGCCTGGTGCGCATTCCGAGATTCGTCTCACCCACCAAGCCCCGTTCGCGAACCAGCTCACGCATCGATCGCTTCAGGCACTGGCTTGAAATCCGGGCCCGCCGAGTACCACCGAACTCGCAGTCCTTGGGGGCGCCGGTGTCGTCCCTGTTCAGGTTGCCGGGGGCAAAGTTCTGAACCATGTGGAGCTCGACGATCATGCTGAGGTACCCTCCTGAATAGCTTCGGGCGCGGCGTCATGTGCCGTGCCCCAGTACGCCGACGCCCATCGGCGCTGGACCACCCGCCGCGGGTGCTCCCAGCGGCGGAGATCGCGAATCAACTGGGCCCAATCCCATGGAACGCCGTGCGCCCTGAGGATTCCGATCATCCGGCGAAGGTGTGGAGCCAGGTCTTCACGATCCGCGTTCAAGACAGCCACGAACTGGGCTTCGCTGCTGGCGGACTCGAGGCTCGCTCGGTGCCAGCTCGCGGCCAGATTGAGGCCGGTGATCCTGGCCGGGTGGAAGCCGACCAGGGAGGCGACCAGATAGACAGCCTCTTCGTCCGCCGGCCTGAATCCGGCTGGTATCCAGGGTACGACCAGCGGAAACATCTCGGGCGCTTCGCCAGGCGCCTTCCCCAGGCCTCGACGTAACGCCGCAAGTGCAGCCCGATCCTGCCCGTCCACAAGCCGGGCCAGACGGACCGCGAATGCCTCTTCCCAGTCCTGCCCATCGCTCATTTCACCACTCCTGTCGGCCTCACCGACCTGTACGCCTCCAGCGCTCGGACCGCCGCCTTCCTGCTCCGCGCCGACTCCCCGAGCGAAGCCTCGACTTCCTGCACCGCGATCTGCGCCGCCAACCGGGTGCACTGCGCCCAGCGCCCGAAAGCGGCCTCGGGTGACTCATTCACCAGCGAGGCAAGGAATTCGGAGAAGGGGTGCTCGAGTTGCGCCCAATAACGGTCTGCGGTGTGGAACGACCCAGTCAGTCGAGCGATGTCCTTGCGCTGCGCCCGGCGTTCGGTGTGCTCCGCTGCCGGCGCGAGGAGCACCTCAGCCAGTCTCCAGTCGAAACGCCGGATCGCCTCGGCACAGCCACTCGCGTTCTGCAGGGCAAGCTTGACCCAGTCGCGGGGTGACTCCGACTCGATGACCGCAGCCGGTAGAGGAAGTCGCTCGCGGCGCCAGAGCTCGAACTTCGCCCTATCCGCGACCAGCCCGAGCACCTCGAGATCAAGGACCCTGCGATCGGGCATGTACGACGAGTAAAGCGAAGCGGTCCAATTGAAGGTCGCTGGACGCCGTTGATTGCTTCGGTCGAGACCGAAGATCGCGTCCGAGTCCCGCCACGCCAATCGATCGGCGGCTAGGCCCACGGGCTGCCAGGCGAGCCCGCTCGTCGGGCTCGAGCGCCGGAAGGCAACCATCTGCTCGTAGCGAGGGATGGTCACCCCAGCGTCGGGGAACTGGTCGCCCTTCATGCTCACCACGTGGCGCACAAAAACCTGGTTCCCGACCCGCTCCGGCAGCAGGCGCACCCTGCGGCTCTGCCAGGTCAGATAGTCCACGTAGCCATCCGGTTCTCGATCAAGCCCCGAGGGAAGCCGCTCGGATTCCCAAGCCGGCTGATCCTTTTCTGTGGTCGGCTCAGGCAGGCCGTCGGCGGGCGAGTAGCGCACTAGATTGAGCATCAGCGTCTCGAAGAGAGTGCGCCCACGAAGGAGCGTGACCGCACACCGCACCAGCGGCGCGGCATCCGCCGACTTGAACAAAGCTGGAGGCTCTCCGGCCTGATAGGACACGAGGCCGCCGAGTGCGAAGGCCTGGTGTGCCACCAGCAAGCGGGCGGCCGCGGCGGAGCTGACCGGCTCGGGACGCTCATCGAGGGAGTGGTCGAAGAGTGTGGCGTTGTTCCCCGAGGCTCGCGCGTGCGCCAGCTTGGCGACAGGCACCGGCTGCAGCTCGGACAGGGTCGGGACCTGGAAGAACGGCCGATCCGGGTCGAAGATGTCGAATCGGATGCGCCACCTCTCGAGGTAGCCATCCAGGGCAGACTCTTCGAACCTTCCCCAGCCCCACAACTCGGCCCAGGCCGCCTCATTCGCAGGCCCAAAGACCCGGTGCAGAACCGCGAGGAGGAGGCGGTGGAGAGCCGCGGTGCTGAGCGGGGAAGCGTCTCCCAGCTCCCGGAAGTCCTGCGCGCTGACCAGCACCTCGCGTAGGCTGGCCGCCACACAGAGTCCATCCAGCCGCTGCACCGGCAGCCAGGGCTGATCGATGAGATTGAAGCGAAACGCCATGTCCATCACGCCCTGCCGATGACCAGGCCGAGCTCATCGTCAAGTCTGAGCCGATAGCGTCCGACCGTCACCTCCGACGACAGGACCAATGGACGAGACCCTCGGAGGAGCGCGTTGCGGTCCCAGGCTGCGGGAACAGGGATATCCAGCAGCGCTCGGGCGGCCCCAGGACTGCTCACGCCGATCGAGTTGAGGAGCAGTTCCCGGGTGAGCCGATGGTCGGGTGGAACTGTGAGGTCGACGGGGTTCCGAGACGGCGCCTGGAGTGTCGGAGCCTCCTCAGTGCCTCCCATCGCAATCACCTGCACGCTCGGTCCGGTGAGACGGGTGAGTGCCTGAAGCTCGCGGTGCAGCTCGGGGCTGTCCTCCTCAAGGTGGAGCCTGGTCAGCTCCGACACCTGCTCGCCCTGCGTGGGATGCGGAATGCATCGGATCCGAGCCTCGAGTTGCTGCGACTGGAGTTCATGCTGCAGGCTTTCGAGAGACCGCTGCCATTGGATGGCTCCAGGACTTCCGGGCGCGAACGGACAGACGCCCTCCCCGTAGACCGCCTCAACGAGTTCCTGAACCATGTCTGGAAGGTGCAATGCAGTATGGGCCGAAACCGCGAGCCAACTGCGCAGCAATATGTGCTCGGCGTAGACGTATCGCGAAGCACCGAAGTCAAGTTGATCGCCTGAGGCCTCGGGCCGCACCACCCACATCTGCGGGCTCGCGAGTCCACGGGGGCGAACGCGGGAATGACGGTGCAGGCGACCCGCACGCTGCAGGAGCAGGTCGGCGGGCGCGTGTTCGGTGACGAGCAGATCGAAATCGAGATCGAGGCTCTGCTCGATGATCTGCGTGCTCACCAGGACGCTCCTGGCCGGCCGTTCGGGGCCGGCATCGGGGCCGTACCGGGCGAGCACCCGCCCCTCCCGCCGCTGGCGCTCGGCGGCCGTGTACCTCGCGTGCAGAAGGCCCAGTTCGGCTGTGAATCGATTCGCTGAGAACCCAGCGCGAAGGAGCTCGTACACGGCCTGCGCCCGGGCCACCGTGTTCGTGACGATCGCGGCATTGCCACCGTCGGCGAGTGCAGCTGACAGCTCCCCGACAAGGTCGAACCCGGAGTCGAGGAATCGAAGGTCGACCTGCCGCCGCTGAGCTGCCGAAACCTCGACGTGGCCGGTTCCCGTTCCAGACGGAGCCGTCCAGCTGACACGGGGGAAGCGGGCGGGGGACGGGCCGGGACCAGTGGAGCCCAGCCCCCTTGCGTAGGCGGCGTTGAGCTGGGTGTGACGCCCGGCCGGAAGGGTGGCGGACAGGAGCGCCACCGGCGAGCCCAGGACGGCGAGCCATTCGAGCAGGCGGTCGAGCAGGGTGGACATGTAGGTGTCGTACGCATGGACCTCGTCGATAACCACCGGGCGCCCGCTCAGCCCGAGAAGCCGTACGAAAACGTGACGAGTGTGCAGGGTGGCGAGCAGCGCCTGGTCGACCGTGCCCACCCCGAACGGCGCCAGGAGGCCTCGCTTCCGGTTGACAAACCAGGAGGCCGCACCGACGCCCGATCGCTCACGATCGTCGAATACATCAACGGGCGCGAACAGGTCCCGACCCTCGCGCTGGAGCTGAGCGAAGTCCGCAGACAGGCTTGCGTGCCCGTGCTGCAACTGGAGATTGACCGGGTCCTTAGGGTAGCGGCGGGCGAGGAAGGTCCTGACGCGCCCGAACATCTGGTTGCTGGTGGCCTGGCTTGGCAGCGCGAGGTAGGCGCCAGCCCGGCCGATCTTCGATGACCAGGTGTCCGTCAAGTGAAGCGCCGCCTCGGTTTTGCCCTCTCCGGTCGGGGCCTCGATCAGGACCAGGCAGGGGAGATCGAGCCGGCCGCCCAGCTCTTCGGCGAACTGCTGAACAGGCCTGGGGGAGAAGCCGAACAGGTCCGCAAATGCAGCCGGACGGGGTGGACCGGTCCACGTCCACCCCATCTGTGTACCGACGCCGAGTGCCGCTCGGCGTGCATGGTCGAGGTACTCGTCCAGTCCCATGTCCTTGAAGGACGGGAACGCGTATGCGAAGTTCGCAGGATCTGACGCGATCCAATCCGCGACCGAGATCAGTCCGGCGACGACGGCGGCCGCCGGCAGGTCAATCGCCTGTGGCGCGCTGCCAGGGACATCGAACGTGTGGATCAGCTCCCCGATGATCGACGCCCTTGCCGCCTCCCACTCCCCGGAGCCTTTCGCCACCGGCCCGACGTCATCAACATCGGCCGCGGTCGGGATCACGCCGTGATGGCCGCCGATCACCGCGGCCGCCGTCAGCGCCGATCGCCTCGACAGGCCGAGTCTTTGGAGTACGCCGGGCAGAAGCGCAGCACTGACAGTCCCGTGCGGTGGCGGCGAGAAGCGCAGAGAGAACGAAAAGCCCGCCGCCTGAAGGATCGGAATGCAATCTGGAACCAGCGCCTGGAAGCCCGGCGAGGCCTTCCCGATGTCGTGGAGCGCCGCCAGGAAGCCGATCCACGACCTGGCGGCGCTTGAGTTCAGGCCGAGCGCCGACGAAAGACGCGATTGCGACCATGGTGAGAGGAAGCGGTCCCACATAAGCTGGGCCACCACGCCGGTGTCGATCAGGTGGTGAATCAGTGGGTGGTGGGCGTCCGCGTACCGCCCCTCGCCGACCTTGGCCCAGAGCAAGCGCTCGCTCGCGGACGGCTCCTCAATCACGCTTGGGACGTTGACCTCAGGACGTGGGCCAGATGGAACGCCGTGCGTACCAGCCGCGCCTCGCGGCTCCGGTCTCCGCTCATAGCTCGCTCGCCCTCCCCACGGGAATGCTAGAGGCCGGCCCCCAAGGACGGCCGCCGAGATGTTGCAGGAAGACGGGGAGCTGGCGCCAGCTCACGGCCGCCACCGCAGACGTGCCATTACGTCGCGCTCGAGTACGCCAGCTGATTGTCAGGTCGGCCGCGTGATGGAAGAGGGTGATGTGTTTTTTGAACCGCACACAAACGCGAATCGCATTGCGGCCCAACAACGCCTCAGGTTGACGGCGTGGGCAATGTCTGGTCGCCTGCTTGCTGGGCAAGCTGCTGGCACTCAGCTGCTCCATACAACTTCAAGATGCCCTTGTCTCGAACAGTAATGGTAGTGCCGTCGTTGAGCGTATACCGACAGATCAGCGCACCAGCTTGGTCAGGCTGGTCCACGGTGTAGCCTTGGCCCGGGTTGGCAGCGACGAAGTTCTGACAAAAGCCCGGAGCGCCCTGCCCCTCGGCCGTGACCTGCAAGTCCGTTGCTGCGTAGCCGACCGTACAGCTCTGATGCGTGTACCAGACGAGGCCACCGGTTAGCCCGACTATGACCAGGAGGACGACGACCAAGATCGGGAGGCAGCACCCTGCTCGTCGCCGGGTTACAGCTGGTCCCTGTACCGGGACCCAGCGCGTCCCATCCCAGTAGAACTTGCCATCGGGAGACACCTGCGGCGGAGGTCGCGGCGCGCTCACGGCGGGCAGCTTAGCACTGGTTCATCAGGTGAGCCGCGCAGCGACGCCGCTGTCGACGGGCCGGTCTCGATCCGCTCGCATCGAAACCGGCGACGGGCCATCTGATCCCCGCCTAACCGTTTCCGCGCCGGCCACTCGTTGCGGGTCGGGTATGGCGGCCTATCGGGATTACCCCTTCACGATGACGTGCCAGCTGCACTCCGAGTTCATCTCGAGGTAGTACGTCCCGCCTTGATGTTGGTTGGACACATCAGACCCTTTGGCGCCCAACTCGTTGGCGGCGACGCCACTCGGGGAGCGATCGCAGTTGTGAACAGTGATGATGAAGCAGTTCTCCCACCCCGCCGGACAGATCGGACCGATACGTGCACACGCGGTCGGCAGGCGTTATGGGCGCTGCCGACCCGATAGCGGCTATCGGTCCTTGTTCTGAATCGTCGCGTTGAGCGCCGCGAACAGCTTGTCGAACCGTTCGATCGTCCCAGCTCCGCCTGATTTGAAGAACGCCGCTCGGTTTTCGGTGAGAGCGTGAGCTGGCAACGCGTGATCGAAAACCACAGCAACCGCCTCAATTCGTTTGATGATCCGCTCGTTCATGTTCGACAGATCGCTTGCCTTGAGCTTCTTGTCGAAGGCCCAGTTGTAGAGGCGCAGGTAGTCCTCCGCGTCGAATAGGTCTTCGATGTCTGGGTTTGAAACGGCAGTTTGGATTTCGGCCATTGCCACGACCTCGGCGTCCGTGATGATGCCCGCTTGCACAAGCGCCAGAACTCGCATCGCGTCCTTTCCACTGCGTGCGCCATCGATCAAGACTGAGACTTCTAGGTCGCGACCGATCAACGCAACGAACGCAGGCATGTTGCTCGCGCTTCCGACGGGAACGATTTTGAGTCGAACGTCGAGTCCCGTCTTGCCTTGCGAGGCAAGGTATTCCGACATCCTCTGGAGGTATACGAAGTCGGAGCCGCCTTCGACGATGAGATTCCGGCCTGAACCGATGAAGAGGTGCTGGCTTATCGAGTAGCCCAGCGCGGCTTGGATCGGGAGCAACGTGTCAGCGTCGGTCGTCAACCGAAGATCCCCGACCACGACTCCGAGGTCGGGATTCTCTCGAGTCGAGCGATCCTCAACGGCCCTCAACTTCTCATAGCGCGACGGATCGACCATGTATTGAGAGTGCGTCGTGTAGAGGGCCTGCTTCGACTTGCCGAGCTCGGTGAAGATGAACTTCAGAAAGTCTTTCTAGGCTTCGCCGTGAAGGCTCGTGCCGGGTTCATCGAGCAGGACGATGACAGGGTCCTTGCTCTCTTGGTATCGGTTGAAGGCGGCGAGGAACGAGAAGAACCACTGGAACCCGGCCGATCGGGTTTTGAAGTTGGTAACGATGCCGCCATGCCGCTCGTCCCGCATCAACACTTTGAGGACGCGGTGCATGATCGGCGTCCCGTTTGGGTTGGTCCCGACTTCTTCAAGCTCGGTGTCGAAATCGACTTCGAGGTCGCGGTTCTGCATCCAGAAGTTGAAGACCTTGCGAGTGAGATCCAGGGCTGATGCTTGTAGCTCGGCCTTCCGCTGGTCGTAGTTCGCCCCGAGGAAGTCCGCAGGTGAAGCGTTTGAGTAGCTGAGCACGGCAGTACGCTCTCGTCCTCGGCGTCGAGTTTCGTCTGGGCCTCGATCTTGCTGGCTAGGGCCGTGAGGTCATGCTCCCCAGGCAGTATGTCGACATCGCTGAAATAGAAGAAGCTCGGCACTAGCTTCCACAGTGGGTCTAGCTGCTCCTGCGTCAAGGCCTGCGAAAGGTACTTCAACGTGTCTGCAGCCGATGCAAATGCGGTGTGCGTCTTAGCTCGCAGCTTCTCCCCGGCCTCGTTAAGGGTCTTGGCCGTCGCGCGGGCTGACGCAATCGCCTCCTCTCGCGTCTTGACGGCCACGAGGGGTGCCGCATCTTTTTCCTCAAGCTCTGCGACGTTCGCCGCCTCGCGTAATTGCAGATCGAGCGAGCACTGCAGCCGGCACGTCGCCTTTCCCTCGTAACTCTTGCCGACAATCACCTGCGTGCCGAGAGGCGGTCTCGCCGGAAGGAAGGTCGCACAAGCGGTGAGGTCCTCATCCTCAAGCACGAACTCAGCCACGGTGGGCTGAAACGACTCTAAGTTGTCGGCTTTCCGATCGCGCGCCAGCCTCCATCGCGGGTACTCGGTGACGAGGTCGAACTTCGAGTCGCGCGAGTTGGCCGGCTTGAGCCGATGGACGGCCTGAAGGATCGTCGTTTTGCCGGACTCGTTCTTTCCGACAAGGCACGTCACGTCGTCCTCGATCTCAACGATCTGTTCGGACACGATGCTTCGGAACCGCTGCAGCTAACAGGACTCCCGTCGCCGCCAGGACCGCCTTAACCGGCCCAATCGCCCGACGGCCCGCTGGCTGTACTGCTGCCGAGACGAGGACTTCGATGTTCTCAAGCGCCTCGCGCTTGGCCTGGTCGGGCAGTCGGTCATCGGCGGAGATGGCCTCGACGAGGCTCTTGAGCATTTGTGCCAACTCCTCGGCCGACGGCCCCGTCACTGCATTCAGGTTCGCCTCGATGTTGCCGATCACTTGGCCCATATTGAACTGGCCGATGCTGCTGTCCTGGACGTGTATGTTCAGGTCGCGAAAGCGCGGAGCAAAGGCTGGCGCTGACGGTTTTTCCCCTTCGACTTCGTACAGCGGCAACTGCTCCTTGATCGACTCGAGCTTGGCGATCCGTTTGTCATAAGCGTCGAGCATGCGCGTGAGCCCAACGTGTGGGAGCTCACCGTACACAGTCCTCATGTGAGGCGCCGCGTGGAAGTACGAGTTCGCCACCCTGGCGGTTGTGCACATGGAGTGAAGCAACTGTTGAAACTGCTCCACTTCACCTCGTCCAGTTTGCTGGCCGGGAGCACGCTCGCTCGTAGCCTGCCGCCGAGCTCGATACGTTCGGTCAACTTGTCGCCCGAGCAGCTTGTTTCGGCCGCGACGGACAATGCGCCTCGGGTCGCCCGAGCCGACGGCTTTGAGGTCGCGCGTGCGACACGCCGCCTTAAACAGCAGCCGGCTGAGCTTCGCCATCTCGTCTCGCCAGTTTAGGCACGCAACGACCGACGGACATAGACTGCCCGAATTGAAGCTCGACTTCGACATCACGCCCGTCGCCCTCAGGAACAAGACTCTGCGCAAGTTGCTGCCGCGCAGCCGCTGGGAGGTGTTGCGACGGCCTGTGGTCGAGCGATGCGCCGGCCTCTGCGAGGCGTGCGGCGGACCGGCAAAGCCAGTCTTCGTGCACGAGGTTTGGCAGTACGCCGACGCGCGCCACCATCGCACCCTCATCGCGCTGCGCGGCCTCTGCCGCGACTGTTCGGACGCGACGCACCTGCTCAACACGCGCCAGAGCAGCGGTCGCTCGGCGGCGATGAGGGCGCGAGGCCCTGAGCACGACTACATGGGTGAGGACTGGTCCGACTACTTCCGACTGCTCGACCATTGGTGCCACGTGAACGGCGTGACCACGGAAGAGGGCAACCGGATGTTCATCGACGCCACGTCGGGGCTGCGCTGGAAGGTAGGCGAACCCCCGCCGAAATGGACGCAGGACTGGGGGGTCTTCGCACAGGGCGCTCCATAGCGCAAAGGCCACTTTCGACCGCCTGGGCAGTCCAAAGATTTTCGCGCTTGCTCCCGCGCCCTGCGGGAGTGCATCGTCACCGAGCCGTCACCGGAGACGCCACCGGCCGACCTTCACATCGGCGAGGAGCGTCGGCAACCGAAGCCGCGCATCCTCGCGCGAGCAACCGGTTTCTTCGAGGAGCGCGGCAAGACCGCCGCCGCTGAAGGTGGCGCTGTAGGCCTTCAGCCTCAGCATCAAATCGTCGGCCCCGCTGGCCCCGCCAATATCCCAGAGTTGCCGTGGCAGGCGCTCAGTGATCTGCAGCACCTGCCGGAGTCCCTGCCACGCGCCGATTGGGATGCGCTTCTCGCCGTGCTCGATGTAGAAGAGGAGGGCGACCGACAGTCCGCTCCGAGCGCCGAGCTGCGAGAGGCTGAGGCCCAGCGCCTCGCGCTGGGAGCGAATCAGCTGGCCTGCTCGACCCAGCGCGGTGCCGTCATCAGCATCGCCACCGTCCACCGAATGTTTCCGCGACCGCGCCGGCACCGGTATCCACAGACCCTCCGCCTGCAGCAGTCGCAGTGCCCTGCGCGAGCCCACCTGGAGTTCCTCCGCGATCCGGGCCTGACCCCAACCGCGCAGGCGCCGATCCAGCAGATAGTCGAGGAACTCCTCGAACCCGAGTGCTCGGGCTCGCTCCTCCACCTGTTGCCGAGCCGTACCGGCGCGCTGGCGGTGGTTCCGCCTCGCCAGCGCAGCCTTGACCTGCCGGAACTCTTCGCGGCCGAGCGTGCGGCTGCCCTGGATGCGTTCGAGCGCCTTTGCCACCCACCAATCGGTATGACCGAGCTCCCGCGCGATTTGCAAGACAGTCCAGCCCTGTTCGCGCCGGTCACCGATGTAGCTGGCGAAGTCGCCGAAGCCGAACTGGCGCGCGAGCTGCTCTTCTTCCTCACGGCGTGTGACGGCGCGCCGAGCCGCGGTCCCACGCCCGCTCTTCCGACGATGCTCGAGTGAGCGGTAGGGCGAGCGTGGCAGGTTCTTTCGTGCCTCGGGATCCCTCGCAATCGCAATGACCGTGGCAATGCCACGTCGGATTCCGGGATCCGTGTTCATCCTGGCCCTCAAGGCCTTGGATCTCTGCGCCGAAAGGGTCGGCGTGAGAAGCCCGCGGTGGAGGTTCAGCCCGAAGGCCCTGACGTAGTCGTCCTTGTTCCACC
>Ga0307373_10002693_pt1 | contig 31779 bp, 24 predicted proteins | sample OX2MG_FD_202534 | JGI IMG/M metagenome (GOLD analysis project Ga0307373, IMG submission 202534) | Soil microbial communities from Risofladan, Vaasa, Finland - OX-2 | ecosystem: Environmental > Terrestrial > Soil > Coastal area > Acid sulfate soil | place: Finland: Risofladan, Vaasa | collected...
TAGCCCTTGCTGGCGTTGAACCACTTTACTGTTCCTTGTTCTCGACTCAACTTCTTACTCCTCAAGAGGAAAGCTATTTGCGCTCGTCGTCGCCTCCCGAGTACAAAAAAAGGCCGCGTGGGGGGTTAAGCCCAGCAGCCTCGTCGATGTCTCAAAAAGCAGTCACAAGAGCAAACGCACATCTATTATAGCACACCCGCCGCGCCGTGCCAGCGGTATTTTGCGTTTTCAGTCTCCTCCAAACGATTCCTGATGGATTCGCGGTCTACCGGAAACGGTGAAATCGCCAGGCATAAGAAACGGGTGGCCTTCTCTGGTCGAGGGGACGAGCGAAAGGGTTTGGGTGGCGAAAAGGCCGATCGGTGACGGCAAACTTGAATCTATTTGCGACAGAGATGCATAGATTTTCATGTTATATGGTCAAGAACAAGCTAACCCGTTTAGTTTCGTGCCCGGAATTGGAACGGCAATTGCACAGCACCCAGCGGTAGAGTCTTTCTTTTCGACGATTTTCAGCGCGACGGATTTTTGGTATAGGGGGTTTTTCATGCGCAAGTCGCTTGGCTTGGCGGTGGTTCTGCTGCTGGCGGGAATTGTCGCGGCACCTGCGGCGTTTGCCGGAAATTCGAGTCTGTCGCTCAACTCGACGGGAGGCACCACGACATTTACGATCGACGGAATATATGCTCCGGGCGTGCCGACGACGAGCATTAGCGCGCCAGGTGACGCTTATTCGATCACGTTCAGCCTGCCGACGGACCCGACGTCGCTGGGAAGTTTTAGCTCAGACACGGGGGCCGGGCTATTCGGCGTCAACGCCAGTCTTACTTTCAGTTTTGGCAGCACGAGCACGGTCTTGAGTAACATTACGCTCGAATTTTACAATGTGCTTGGTGGCAACGTGGGCGGCTTGGTTTTCTGTACGGATCCGAGTTGCTCGACTTACTGGAATCTTCTGGGCGAGCAACTTTTTACCGGCACCGTGTCGAATCCCACGTTCATCAGCACGACAAACGCTGCGATCAGTTCATTGAGTGTCTACCAGATTGGCGGCCGCGGTCCGTTCCCGTTCGGGTCGTCGACGCCCACTCCGGAGCCGCCATCGCTGCTTCTCCTCGGGACGGGGCTATTGGGATTGGGCGCGTGGGGTCGCCGGAAGTTCCTCGCTTAACCTATCGGTCATGAAAACTTCTTCGTGCAAAGCCGGACGTTCGTGTCCGGCTTTTTTGTTGGTGCCTCAGCGATAAACCACGAACTAATTTTGCAAGGAAGTTCGTGACTCAGACGGGCGGCGCAGATGCCATATAAGCGCCACGCCAAGGATGATGGATGCGAGGCTGGCGGCTTGAGCGTTGGTCAGGCCGAAAAACGAGCGCGGATTGATGCGAATGAATTCGACGAGGAATCGGGCGATGCCCGTGAGGATAAGATATTGCGCGAAGACTGCGCCACGAGGCGGCCCGGCGAGGTTCGCTGCGGCAGACTCGCGGATGGCGCTCTTGTCACGGCCGCTTTTACGCGCGACAGGTGAACTCGCCGTCGCGTAAACGGCCCCGGCACGAGCTTGCGCCTGCCTGCCGCCGAGCCGCCACAGCCACCAGAAAATGAAAACCGCGACAATGAGTTCGTAAATCGGCGTGGGATGCACGCGCTGCGTGGTCGGCACAAGCCCGTGCGGAAAGCTCATGCCCCAGGGCAGGGAAGTCGGAATGCCGTAGTCGCCATCGCCCGAAACCAGGCAGCCGATGCGTCCCAGGCCGTAGCCGAGGGCCGCGGCGGGCGAAGCGGCGTCGAAAACCTCGAGGAGCGGCAGCCGGTAATGCCGCGCCACAAGTACGAATGCGATCAGACCGCCCAAAAGTCCGCCAAACCATGCGAAGCCGTACTGGCTGATCAGGCTTCTTGGATCCGCAAAGAGTTCCTTGGGCGTTTCGAGCACATGATAGAGCTTCGCGCCAACGAGTCCGGCGATGCAGGGGATCGCCACCAGCAAATCCGCGGGCGCATGAAGATTCCGCCGCCGCATGTCCTTGGCCAGCACGAAATACGAGACGAGCATGGCCATGCCGACGCATAGCCCAAAGCTCGCGAGCGTGATCGGCCCGATATGGATGAATGGCATCATCGCGAATTATGTTTTGGCGCGCGAAACGCGGCGCCTACTGTTCGATTCCTTACGGCTCAGCGGAGATGCTTCCGTAAACAAGTTTCAGCAGAAAGCTATTTGCATAAAACGCGCAAAAAAGAAAAAATGAATTTACACGATGGAGCGTGAGCCGCCCAGCTCGAGATCCACTTGACCGATGCCGCCGGTGACATGCACGTCGACGGTAACGCTCGATTTGCCGTACGCGTCATTGACGTAGGCGTCGCCGTCCTTTTTGAAATCCGGAGCGCTGACCGAGCCCAGTCCGCCATTGACCGTGACGCGCACGCCCACGTCGCGCGGCAATCTCATGTGCGCCTCGCCGACGCCGCCTTGAATGGATGCGGTGACGTTTTGCTTCCAGTCGCCAGTCAGATCGACGGTCGAATTTCCCACGCCCATGCGCACGTCGAGATTTCGCAGGGTCATGCCGCTGAAATTGAGCGTGGAGTTTCCCGCGCCCATTTCCACGGTGACGTCCAACGGTACGGCGTTATTCAAATGCAGATTCCACGTGTATTTCACGCCGCCCATTGTCGTGCGGGACGCTTCCGGCTGCATCACCATCAGCGCGCCTCGGCCGTCCTGCACGGAGTAACTTACATCCGGCTTCCAGTCCGGCACATTGTATTGAATTGTGCCGTCGAGCAATTGCGGCGAGCCGCCGGAAAGTTTCAGCTCGCCGGCGTCGATTTTCAGGTGCACGCCGACGGATTTGGCCGCGCCCAGCGGCACGGAGACCGATTCCGATTGAACTCGCCCCGTGTTTTCCAGCAGCCCGGGGCCGCCGATGACGCAGCCGGAAACGCCCAGCGCCAGCAGAACGGCGCCAGCGAACGCTAGAGGGACTCTAAATTTGCAGCTCGGGTTTCGCAGTTTCATCGTATCCTCGCCGCCGCAGGGAGTTGCACGCGCGCCGCAGCGTCTTACCTACGAATAAACGAAAATCCACTGTAAAATGTTTCCTTCCATTCGAGAAGGGATTTCTTGTAGCTCCGGGGAATCTGCCGGGAAATTTTTGCAACCTTTTCGGCTCGGGAGGGGTCTTATACTATAGAGTTAGTTGCATGCAGACTGCAAAGGCGTGAACCCATCGCGCCAGCAGCGGCAGCGTAAGCCCTCGGGACCAGAAACCCCACTGGGCGAAAGGGGAAACGGCCCATGACCAGCCTAGCCTCCCCGCAGTGCGTTTTCAAATCCATGCTGATTTACGGCGCATCCGTGTGCCTATTTGTGTTCGCTCCCGCGGCCTTTGCACAGCGGGCCGGTTCCCGCGGAGGGGGCGCGCGCGGCGGTAGCAGCGGCGCGGCTCGCGCCGGGACGTCCCGCCCGAGCGGCGGATTCCACGGAGGGTCGAGTTTCCACAGCGGAGGCCCTTACGGCGGCTCGGGGATATCGGTGCAACCGGCTCACGTCGGCGGAAATCTCCCCACTGCGCCGGCGCGAATGTCATCTGGCGGCGGCTCGCGGGGCTTTCAACGCTTCGGATCAGGTTCCCGCGCGGATTTTACTGGCAGCTCTTTTGTGGTTCCGCCGAGAGCGGCAGGCCATGTGGAAGGTTCGGCGCGAACCATTTTCATAAACGGAAACTCGGAGCGGATGAGCGCGCCGGTCAATGCGCGGCCGTTTGCGGCAGGGAACTATTTGTGGGAAGCGCCGCCGCAGCGTGGCACCGGGCGTGTTGTACCTCCGCCTCCGGCAGCGCCGCATCCCGTGGCGACGCCCGCGCCAGCACCGATTCGTCCGATGGTGATGCAGCCGCCGGCGCCCATGCGCCCAATCGGATTTCCGGCTCCGATGCGGGTGCAGAATCCGCGGCCCGTGGCGATGCCTGTGATGCCGTCGCCCGTATTGAATGGCCGGATGGGTGGGCGATTCGTTGCGCCGCCGATGGGCGGCATGCATCCGGTGACGCCCGCTCCGCCAGCGTTCCACCCGATTCGACTCATGGGGCATCCTCGTCCCGTACCGCCAGTCTTCGGCGGTATGGCAATTGATCCAGGGTTGAAGCCGAAGCCCGTCGTTTCCTTCAGCGCCTTTGGCGCGTCGAACCCAACTTCGGCGCATCCGTGCATCGACACGTTCACGCAGTGCGGAATTTACAACGGAGGGTTTGACGGCGACGGTGACTTCGATGACGGCGGCTTCGGCTTTCCGGGGCAATTCGGATTTTCGCCGCTCGGCTTCGGCTCGAACTGCTTTTTTGGCGGCTGGTTTCAGGATTGCTTTCTTTCGCCCTTCGGATTCGGCGGTCTCGGCTTCGATTCATTCGGCTTCGGCGGAGGATGGAATTCGTGGGGCTACTGGCCATACACTTCGAGCGCGTTGTACCAGCCACTGGTCGAAAATTTGCCACCGTACTTGCCCGAGGAACTCGGCGGAAACCAGCCGAGAACAAATTATGCGCGAGCGTACATCTACGTGCCGGAGCCTCTGACGCGGCAGCAACGGCCGCCATCGACGAACGCGAACGCGTCGAGCGCGAATCAGCCCATCGTCGATCTAGTGCTGAAGGACGGCACGGTGTTCGGCGTGACGACCTACTGGCTCTCGAATGGCCGCCTCTGTTACATCACCACGTATCAAATCCAGTCGAGCATCCCGATGAGCCAGCTCGACCTGCAAAAAACCGTCGACATGAACTGGAAGCGCGGCATCGCGTTTACGCTCACTCCCCAAGCGCCGGAACAGGAGCCGCAGCAGAACCCGCAGCCGCAAGAATAAGGATAATGTGTGTTCGGGCCAGTATCGCCGCTAGACGGCGGCTTGGTCTTGTGCGGCAGGAGTCGACGTGGGCAAAGTTTGCGGCACGGAATTGCGCGGAAGCAGAACCACGCGGAAGTCACCGAACTCTTCGTCAAGAATATTTGAATAGATCACGAACAGACCTATCGCCCCGGAAAGAAGCAGCGATTCCAGCAGCGGAACCAAAATAGCCATCGCCCGCCCCATCGCGCTCAAAACTCCCATCAGCATTCCCAGTGAAACAGTCGCCACAAAGGTCGCAATGATCAAATACAGGGCCGACCGCCAGGAAAATGTCCACCAGACGCGGAGCGTGCGCTTGAAGGTACGCCGAAGCGGCTGCGCGTCTGTGGCACCCGCACGCGGAAGTAATGCGATGCGAAAATGACGGAATCGTTTCCCGAGCACGTACCAAATAATAAAGAACGCGACAATGTAGGTGGTGGCGTCAGGGAGTATTCGCATGGCGACCACGGTCGCATGTGCGGAAAGAATCACGTCTTCATACAACTTCCGCAGCCAGAACTGAAAGAAAGCAACAATCACGCCGGCGATAAGGCTCGTTGGCCAGTAGTAGGCCCACCAGATGCGCAAGCCGTGGCCGAGCGTCGGCTGGATGTAGGCAGATTGCGGCGGCGCTGCCGCGGACGCGGAAGGCGCATTGAACATCGACGGGGCGCTGAGCATGGCGAATTGAGCGCATTCTGCTCGCCGATACCGCGGAAGTCAAGTGCGATACCGCGAAACTCCCGGCGCGGTCCGAATTACATTTGCGCTTGCGTCCGACGTTGTCGCAAGACGGGCTTAGCGAGCTGCGGAGGCGAATTCCTCTTCGACCGGAACGCCATGAAGGATTTCGTCTACTTTGCCGACCAGCGCGTCGCGCGTGTAGGGCTTTTGGAGGAAGGAACCTTCGTCGAGGAATTGCCCCGCTTTTTTGCTGTACTCGAGGTAGCCGGACATATAGACGATTTTTATATCCGGGCGGATCTGCTTCACATGTTCGGCAAGTTCGGGCCCGCGCATCCTGGGCAGGACAATATCCGTCACCAGCACATCAATCGACTGGTGCATGCGCTCCGCGATGGCCAGAGCCTCCGCGCCGTCTTCAGCGGCAAGCACTGTGTAGCCCACGGACTTTAGAAATTGTGAGGCAAGCTCTCGTACGGCGGCCTCGTCCTCGACGAGCAGGACGGTCTCGGATCGGCGCTTCGCGCGGACGGCATTTTTTTGCGGGCAAGAAAATTCGATCGGCTCATCGGCTTCGGGCAGACAAATCTCGAAGCGCGCGCCTTTCCCCGGCTCGGAATCCACGAAGACATGTCCGTTGCTCTGATTCACAACTCCGTAAACGGTGGCCAGCCCAAGTCCCGTGCCTTTGCCGGCTTCCTTTGTGGTGAAGAAAGGCTCGAAGATGTGCGCCTTGGTGGTCGCATCCATGCCGCAGCCTGTGTCCGTAACGGCAAGGACGACGTAGCGGCCGGGCTGGCTGGGATAGCGGCCGGGCGCGGAGCGGTCGGTGACGGTTTGGTTATACGTTTCGATGGAGAGCTTTCCGCCGTGGGGCATTGCGTCAGAGGCGTTCACGATGAGATTCATAATGATCTGCTCGATCTGGGAGGGATCCGCCTTCAGCAGCCCGAGTGATTTCCCCGGGCAGAACGTAAACTCGATGTCTTCGCGAACCAGACGCTTGAGCAACTTTCCTGACTCGGAGACGAGCGCGTTCAGGTCGATGATCTTCGTCACGGTGGCCTGCTTGCGTGAAAAAATGAGCAGTTGACGCGTCAGCGCGGCGGCGCGATCCGCGGCCTTGGCAATTTGCTGGCTGCTGCCGCGAAGCGGTTCGCTGGGAGCCATGCGATCGAGCAGCAGATCGCTGTGGCCCTTGATCACCGTAAGCAGGTTGTTGAAGTCATGCGCGATGCCGCCCGCCAGACGTCCCATGGCTTCCATTTTCTGGGAGTGGCGAAGCTGCTCTTCGAGCTGCTGGCGCTGCGTCTGGTTTCTCTGCAGGGTGGTGCGCATTCCGTCGAACGCGCGCGTGACCTGCGCCACTTCATCTCCGCCGTCCGCATTCAACGGGTAGTCGAAGTTCCCTTGTTCGAGGGCGCGAACTCCGCCGACGAGAGAGGCCAACGGCCGCGTAAACGTATCCGAGATGAAAAACACCAGCCCGGCGCCGACCATTGTGGCGACCAGAAATAATCCGAGAAGCAGGTGGTTCAGCCGAGTCAGGAATACGATTGCGTGGCTGTAAGATTTCAGCACGATCACACTGATGCCACCGCGCACGCCCGGAGTCAGATCCATGGAACTCGCGAAGTACTTCTCGCCATCGATTTGGATTAGCTGCGGAATGGGGCGATTTCCGATCTGCTGCGCGAGAGAAGCCTCATCGAGCGGCGCCAGCGTGCTGACGATGATGCTGCCGCTGTAGCGAAAGGCCACCTGGCTCGACGAAATGCGGCGAAGCTCACGGACACTGCTGGCGTCAATCGCGCGGCCGACGACGACGGTTCCCATGCGGACGCGTTTCAAATCAGCGCTCCCGTATACCGGCCACAGCACGACCTGATACAGCCGTTGCCCGCTGAACCACCATCCCGCGCTCTTCTGGCTTCGGAGGGAACCGGCCAGCAATCGCTGAGCAGTCGCGGCGGGAAACTGCTCCTCGGTCGTATGGAGAGCCACAACTTTGCCCCGAGCGTCCGCCAGGAGAAACAGGTTGCAGTCTTCGGATTGCCACGGGTCCTGACTGGCATCGCGAATGGTGGTGGCGTCTCCGTTCCTCATAAGCGCCAGCGCCGCGAGCAGGTCTGCTTTATGGCGCAGCGCGACCTGGTGCTGATGCTGGATGACCTGAAACGTGAGGATGGCGTTATGCGCTTCCTCCTCGATTTGGCGCTGGGCTTCGGATTGCGCCGCGTGGCCCACGATGAGCAGAGCGGCGCACGTGAGACCGCTGGTGATCAGAATCAGCGAGAACAGGAACTTGGTTCGGAGGCGAAGAAGGGCCATTTTCGCGTGACAGGCGCGAAGCAGAGCGATGCTCGAGGGTAATACGCAAGTCGTCCAGAATGAGACGATTGCCTGTAGGAGTTTCGTTTCGACGGCGTGACGGACGGCAGCAAACCCGTCCCACACGCATTCGCGCACGGCGACCGCGCGCTTGCACAGAGCGCGCGCCTGACGCCGAAGCTCTGCCTCCGCCTTGAATGCCACCCCAGGCATCGATTTTCCTTTGCAAAAAGCGTCTAAATCGCTTTGAATGAGTTTACTGGACGACTACGCCACGAACAATGGAGCTGCGGTACTGTGGCAACGTACCAGAGTACTATACGGAACGCTCAGCGGCGGAAAGGGTTTTGCCGCGGGGAAGCCCGAACGGCAAAGACATCCAAGAAAAGGCCGTCTTTTCCGGCTTGCTTTGCTGTCCGGTTGCCCTGACCGTTGGAATGCGGTCCGCGTTTGTGTCGGCATTCTCGCGTGGGACGCTCGCGTCGTGAGCGGCGCACAGTCGAGCCGTAATCGCCAGACCGCTGCTATCCAACCGACAATGGGCACGTCTTTTTAGTGGGGCGTCTGCTTGGGAATCAAATCTGCGTGGGCTGAGGCTGCTTGCAGAGGAACTTAATCGCGGGCACATTCGTACCACACTGTGAGCGAAGTTGCCGCGCTATGGCGCGCCGCTGCGATGGTTACTCTGGGCGGAGGTAAGGCGGACGATGGGAACGTTGCTGCAGGATTTGCGCTACGGTTTGCGAATGCTGGCGAAATCTCCCGGCTTCACGGCCATTGCCGTTTTGACGCTGGCGCTGGGCATTGGCGCGAACACGGCATTATTTTCCGTGGTGAACGGAGTGCTGCTGAATCCGCTGCCGTACCCCCATCCGGACCGGCTCTTCGCGCTCTACTCGCGCGTCGCGAATTTTCAGGAGTCTTCCATCTCATATCCGAATTTTCTGGATTGGCAGCGCGACAATCGCTCGTTCGCCGCGCTGGCGGCCTACCGTTCGGATAATTTCAATTTGACGGGAGCGGGCGAGCCGGAGCGCGTCCGCGCTGAAATGATCTCCGCCGATTTCTTTTCGATTCTCGGCGTCAAGCCAGTCCTTGGGCGCACTCTCACCGCGCAAGACGACCACCCCGGCGCGGCGCCGGTGGTGATTCTCAGTGAAGGTTTTTGGAAGCGCAAATTCGGAGGCGCGCGCAAAATTCTTGGGCAGGCGATTGCGCTGAATGGCACGCCGTATACCGTCATCGGAGTTATTCCCGCGAGTTTCTATTTCCGTGGCAACAATTTCCGATTGAGCGATGTCTACGTTCCCATCGGCCAATGGACTGATCCGACTTTTCTCGACCGCCGCGTGAGCATGGGGATGGACGCGGTGGGACGCCTGAAGGATGGCGTGACGGGCCCGCAAGCACGCGCGAATATGGACGCCATCGCGGAGAGCCTCGCCCGGACGTACCCGAACGCGGACAAAAATAACGGCATCACGATCGTTCCGCTCAAGCAGGATATGGTGGGCAACGTCGCGCCGCTTCTTTACGTACTGCTGGGCGCCGTGTGCTTTGTGCTGCTGATCGCGTGCGTGAACATCGCCAATCTTCTGCTGGCGCGCTCGACGGGGCGCACGCGCGAATTCGCGATTCGCGCCGCTTTGGGAGCGAGCCGCGCGCGCGTGATTTCGCAGCTTCTGACGGAAAGCGTGATGCTCGCCATCACGGGAGGCGCATTGGGTCTGCTGCTCGCCGCGTGGGGAACGAAAGCGGCGATTCGCATTTTGCCGGAGGCATTGCCGCGAGCGTCGCAGGTCGGGCTGGATTCGCGCGTGCTGCTCTTCACGATGGGCATTTCCATTGTCGCCGGGATTCTGTTTGGCCTGGCGCCGGCGCTGAAAACGTCGCACGCGAATTTACAGGAAACGCTAAAAGAGGGCGGACGCGGTTCGAGCGGCGCGCGGCACCGTTTGCAAGGCGTGTTCGTGGTGGTGGAGATGGCGCTGGCGCTGGTTCTGCTGGTGGGCGCGGGATTGATGATTCGCAGCCTGGTGCGGCTGTGGGACGTCAGCCCTGGCTTCAATCCGCATCATGCTCTTTCATTCAGCATCGCGTTTCCGCCATCGTTGTCCGCGGCCCCTCCCGACCAGATCCGCAACGAAGCGCGTCAGATGGAATCCGCTCTCTCGTCGATTCCCGGCGTCGTGGCCGAATCCGCGTTTGGCGGTTCGCTTCCGATGCAGGGCGACTCCGAACTGCCGTTCTGGCTCGATGGCCATCCGAAGCCGTCGAGCGATAACGACATGAGTTGGTCGCTTTTTTACCTGGCGGAACCGAATTTCTTGAAAGCGATGCAAATTCCGTTGGAACGTGGGCGCTTCATCAATGCCGGTGACACCACGCATTCGCCCACGGTCATCGTCATCGACACGTACTTCGCGCGAAAATTCTTTCCTGGCGAGAATCCCATTGGCAAGCGCGTCAATTTGGAGATTCTCGGGGTACAAGCGCAAATAGTGGGAGTGGTGGGCCACGTGAAGCAGTGGGGACTGGACGAGAACGGCAAAAGTCCGGTGCAGGCGGAGTTTTATTTTCCGCTGATGCAGGTTCCGGATAAATTCATGCCGCTGCTATCGAAAGGCACAGGAGTCGTGATGCGCACGGAAGGTTCGCCGGACGCTCTGGTGGGCGCGATTCGGCACACGATTGAGAAGATCAACAGCCAAGAGGTGATGTATGGCCCGGAAAGCATGGATCAGGTTATTTCCGATTCGCTGGCCGCGCGGCGCTTCTCGATGATTCTGCTCGGCGTCTTCGCCGTTCTCGCGTTGGTACTCTCGTGCATCGGCATCTATGGAGTGATTTCCTATCTTGTGGGGCAGCGCACGCACGAGATCGGCATTCGCATCGCGCTGGGCGCGCAGCGTAGCGATGTGCTGCGGCTGATTTTGGGACAGGGCGCGAAAATGGCGCTGGTCGGCGTGGGCATTGGCATTGTTGCGGCGCTCGCGCTGACGCGCCTGATGACGAACCAGCTTTTTGGCGTCAGCGCGCATGACCCGGTCACGTTCGTGGGCGTCGCCATCGTGCTGACGCTTGTGGCGCTCGCCGCATGTTACATTCCTGCAAGGCGCGCGATGCGCACCGACCCCATGCTGGCGCTGCGGTACGAATAGAGGTTTTTGCAGAGGCGGGTCTTCAGACCCGCCCGGCGGATTTGATAATCCGCCGCTGCAAAAACGTAGCTCGCTGCCTGAGCGCCGACCTCGAAGCCACTGTCCGTTTCCGCGACACCTCCTCCCGCAATCGGACAACTTCGCCCGCCGCTGGTATCCGTGGCATACCTAACTTATTGAGTGTACAGCACTTGCAATTATTCCGATTCGGAATCCAATTTGCGGTATGACGTAGAGGATTTCTGGGGTATGCCCATCGCTACGCTCTGGCAGGATTTACGCTACGGAATTCGCATGCTGCTCAAGTCGCCGGGGTTTACCGCCGTCGCGGTGCTGACGCTGGCGCTGGGCATTGGCGCGAACACTGCCATTTTTTCGGTGGTGAATGCATTGTTTTTGCATCCGCCGGGCGTGGCGCATCCCGGGCAAGTGGTGGTGCAGCGCGCGCGCTACGCGAAGCTCGGGCTCAAGAACATTGTCGTCTCAGCGCCGGATTTTGCGCAGATGCGCGACAGCAAGAAAGTTTTCGCGACCGCGGCACTCGAGGATTCCAAGGATTTTAATTACACCGCGGGAGAATATCCGCAGGTGCTTCAGGGAGCGGAAGTTTCCTCGGAATGGTTCGACGTTTTCGGCGCAAGGCCCATTTTGGGGCGCGTGTTCACCGCCGCGGAGGATCAGCCGAACGCCAATCACGAAGTGGTGCTCTCGTATGGCACGTGGGAACGATGGTTCGGCGCGGACAAAAGCGCGATTGGCCGCACGATTCAGCTGAATGGGCAAGCGTATCGCATCATCGGCGTAATGGGGCGTGATTTTCACTGGCCGAACCCGAAGACGGATCTTTGGGCGCCGCTGGGGCTGCCGCAGAGTGCGTTCGCGATTAACAACACGTTCAACGAAAACTATCTCGCCGTCGCGCGCTTGCAGCCGGGCGTTTCTTTTGCGCAGGCCAGCGCGTTCATGAACGTACTCGCGAGCCGGGTGACTAATAATCCCGCTGCGAGCTTCGCGAAAGATTCGCAATGGGGCATGTTCCTGATGCCGCTGGCCGATTTTGTCTTTGGCGATTTGCGCACGCCGATCCTGATTCTGGGCGGCGCGGTGGCGTTTGTGCTGCTGATTGCGTGCGCGAATATTGCCGGGCTCTTGCTGGCGAAAGCCGCAGGGCGCTCCAAGGAATTCGCGGTGCGCGCGGCGCTGGGCGCTTCGCGGGTGCGGCTAATGGCGCAGGCACTCAGCGAAAATTTGCTACTTGGCGTATTTGGCGTGCTTGCCGGGCTTCTGGTAGCGCAGTGGGGATTGAAGGCGTTGCTCTTTGCCGCGCCTCAGAATTTGGCAACGGGCATGGCGTTTCCGCTCGATGGGCACGTACTGGGCTTCACCGCGCTTGTGGGAATTGCCGCGGTGCTGATTTTCGGCAGCGTTCCCGCGTGGCACATGTCCAAAGTGAATCCGTACGACGCGATGCGCGAAGCAGGCCGGTCGTCGACGGGAAGCCGCGGACGGCGGAATTTTCGCTCGCTGCTGGTTTCCGGCGAATTGGCGCTTGGCTTGGTGCTCCTCGCGGGAACGGGCGTGCTGCTGAAAAGTATGTCGCGCATCGGCGACGTGAATCCGGGATTTAATCCGCATGGCGTGATGACCGCGGCGCTCACTTTGCCGCAGCAGCAATACAACACCAACGGCAAGCAGACCGCGTTTTTCCGCAGCGTGCTCGACCGGCTGTCGCACACGCCGGGAGTAAAAGACGCAGGCGCGGGGTTTCCACTGCCATTTGCGGGCGGAAACGAGTCAGCGTCATTTCAAATCGAAGGCAAACCTGCGCCGCCGGGGAATCCCGGGCCGCATGGAGATATTCGCTACGTCACGCCGGGATATTTCACCGCGCTGGGCATTCCGATCCTGAAGGGCCGCTACTTCACCGACGACGACCGCAAAGGATCACAGGCGGTTGCAGTGATTGACGAAAATCTGGCGAAGCAGTACTGGCCGAACCAAAATCCCATCGGGCAGAAAATTCGCAATGGAAATAAAGGCGAATGGGCCACGATTGTCGGCATTGCCGGGCACATCCGGTTCAACCAGTTGGTGGGCGAGGAGTCTTCGTCTTCGATTTCGCAGAGCGGCTCGAAAGGCGCTTATTACTATCCGCTGTATCAGCGTGAAGCGCCGTACGGATTTTTGATCGCCAAGTCGAATCGCAGGGCGGCGTCGGCGGAAACAGCGATTCGCGAGGCGGTGCGCGGCACAGACGCGAATCTGCCGGTATCGGACATGAGCACGATGGATGCGCGCATTGCGGAGTCGCTTGGGCCGCAGCGGTTCGCCACGAATTTGCTGGCGGTGTTCGCCGGGCTGGCGATTTTGCTCGCGGCAGTGGGACTCTACGGGCTGATCAGTTACAACGTGACGCAGCGGACAAATGAAATCGGCATTCGCATGGCGCTGGGCGCGCGGCCGGGCGACGTCATGCGCATGGTGTTGCGCCAGGGACTCACGCTGGCGATTGCGGGCGTGCTCGCGGGAGCCGTCGCGGGGCTTGTGCTGACGCGCGCGATGCAGAGCTTGCTCTATGGCGTTAGCCCCGCCGACCCCGCATCGTTTGCGGGAGCGGCGCTGCTTCTCGTGCTCGTCTCGCTGCTGGCGTGTTACATTCCTGCAAGGCGCGCGATGCGCACCGAGCTGATTGTGGCGTTACGATATGAATGACGGGGAACGGCGCGCACTCGTCCCAACGAAATAACGCGGAGGCCGCAATGAAAATGAAGAACTATTTCTGGATCGTCGCAAGCGCGAGCATGTTTCTGGCGCTCGCAGCAGCAATGCCTTTCGCTCGCGCGCAAGTGACCGTCCCGCGGCCGCACCCGCAGCCGATTCCCGCGTACCATTCTTCGCCTCCAACGGGGCCGCTGCCCACAACGCTGCCCGTCAAAGATTTCGCCGATCCGCTGACGCGGCGCGCCTACGCCATCGCGGCGAAAATCAAGCCGGTGCTCTACCAATTGCCGTGCTACTGCCGTTGCGATGTCGCCGCCGGACACACCAGCCTGCTCAGTTGCTATCACGGACTGCACGGCTCGGAATGCGAAATCTGCAAGATGGAGCTTTTCTACGCCTACGAAGAGACTCGCAAGGGAAAAACGCCGGCGCAGATTCGCGCGGGAATCATCCACGGCGGCTGGGAAAAAGTGGACCTCGCGAAATGGACGCCTCCAGAGCGCGCAAAGACCAAAACGCCTTGATAACCACGGCGCCATCGATGACGGCCTGAGCGGCTCGTTGCGAAGAGGAACCCGCGCGGCGGTACGCATGCGCGGAGATGGCACAACGAAAAACGTCATTTTGAAGCCTCGCGCGTCTAACGCGGCAAGGTGAACGATGAACACGCTGCTGCAGGATCTGCGCTATGGATTGCGGATGCTGGCCAAATCGCCGGGGTTTGCGGCGATTGCGATTTTGACGCTGGCGCTGGGCATCGGCGCGAACACCGCGATTTTTTCGCTGACCGATCAGGTGCTCCTGCGCCAATTACCCGTCGAGCATCCCGAACAACTCGTTGTGCTGCGTTCGACGGGAGCGAGGTCGGGCCGCGTTTGGGCTGACTACGACTCGGACGCTTCGTTTTCCTACCCGATGTACAAAGACCTGCGCGACCGCAATAAGGTCTTCTCCGGCTTGCTCACGTGTTTTCCCGTGGACGTGAACGTCTCCGGGCATGGCCGCACGGAGCGCGCCGCTGGCGAACTCGTCTCCGGGAATTTTTTCGGAGTGCTCGGCGTGCGGGCGGCGATTGGCCGCGTGTTTTCGCCGGCGGATGAAACCGCGCCGGGCGCGAATCCCGTTGCGGTGCTGAGCTACGGCTACTGGAGCCAGCATTTTGGCAGCGATCCCTCGATTCTGAATGAAGCTCTGGATGTGAATGGCACGCCGCTCACCGTGGTGGGCGTGGCGCAAGCGGGATTCACGGGCGTGCAGGCCGGTTCCGCGCCGGACGTTTACATCCCCATCACGATGAAAGCGCAAATGACGCCGAACTGGAACGGCCTCGACAGCGCGTCGGATTATTTCCTCGCCATCATCGGCCGGCTCAAGCCAGGCATGATGCCCGCGCGCGCGCAAGCAGGACTTCAGCCGCTCTATCACGCGCTTCTCGCATCCGAGCTGCCGCTGATGACTGCGAAGAAAATGATGACTTCGCCCGAAGCGCAGAAGCGCTACCTCGGCGGAAAAATCGGACTCACACCGGGCGCGCGCGGGCGGCCCGTCCTGCAGCAGGACGCAAAGGCGCCGCTGATTTTCCTGATGGCGATGGTGGGGCTGGTGCTGTTGATTGCCTGCGCGAATCTTGCCTGCCTGCTGCTGGCGCGAGGCGAAGCGCGGCAGCGCGAAATCGCGGTGCGGCTGGCGCTGGGCGCAAGCCGAGGGCGGCTGATCCGCCAACTGCTGACGGAAAGCTTGCTAGTGGCGATCGCCGGAGGCGTCGCGGGGCTGATTATTGGCCGATGGACGCTTGGCGCGTTGGTTGCGCGGATTCCGCCGGACATTGGCGCGTCAGGGCTTGCGGCGCGGCTCGATCTTCGCGTGCTGGGTTTCGCCGCCGCGGCGACAATTCTGAGCGGCGTTTTCTTTGGCTTGCTTCCGGCGCTGCGAGCGTCGCGCACCGATCTGCAATCGGCGTTCAAGGAACAGGGCGCAAGCGTATCCAGCGGCAGCGTGCAGCTGCGCAAGTCTCTGATTGTTGTGCAAGTGGCGATGACGGCGATGCTGCTGATTGCCTCCGGACTATTCGGTGAAAGTCTGGTGCATCTGGAGCGCGCGAATTTAGGAATGCGCATCGGCCACATCGTCCAATTTTCTCTTTCGCCGGGCTTGAGCCGCTATTCGCCCGCGCAAACCGTTGCTCTGTTTAATCGTTTGCGCGAGGACATCGCCGCGCTTCCCGGCGTCGCTTCCGTCAGCGCCGCGGAAATCCCGCTCCTCGCCGACTCGAACATGACGGACACGATGAGCTTCGAAGGCTACACACGAGGAAAGAACGAGAATACAAACACATGGGTGAACTACGTCAGCCCGCGTTTTTTCTCGACCATGAGCATTCCGCTGCTCCAGGGCCGGGAGTTTCGCGAGGGTGACATAGCATCAAGCCCCAAAGTCGCCATCATCAACGAAAAAGTGGCTCGGAAATTCTTCGCGGGCCGCAACCCCATCGGATTGCATGTCGCGATTGGAGGAGGGCCGGATAGTCGTCCAAATATCGAAATTGTCGGCGTGGTCGCCAATGCCAAGCACACCGATGCGCGCGATCCGGGCCATCTGTTCGTCTATTTCCCGTATGCTCAGGATACGACGATGGGCGACGCTACATTTTACGTTCGCGCGGCGGCGAACCCTCGCGCGTTGGCCGCGACGCTGCGCACAGAAGTGGCGCGCGACGCTCCGGACTTGCCCATCTACGACGTGCGAACGCTGACCGAGCAGTTGAATGCTTCGATGTTCTCCGACCGGCTGGTGACATTTTTTACGCTGAGCCTGGGATTGCTGGCGGCGCTGCTGGCGGCGGTGGGACTCTACGGAGTGATGGCGTACGTGGTCGCGCGGCGTACGCGCGAAATCGGGATTCGCATGGCGCTGGGCGCGATGCCGGGAAACGTCGCGCGCTTGATTCTGTGGCAAGCCGCGCAGCTGGCCATGATTGGCCTGTTCATCGGAATGATCGCGGCAATTGCCGCGGCGCGGCTGATTCGGTCGCTGCTCTATGGCGTGAAGGCCGCGGACCCGGTTGTTTTCATCCTGAGCGCGCTGTTGCTGATCGTCGTGGCGCTGGTGGCGTGCTACATCCCGGCGCGGCGCGCGATGCGCGTGGATCCCATCGTGGCATTGCGATACGAATGACGCGCGTTTGATGGCGCGAAAGGTTTGACGACAGTTCACGCAAATGCGCCGTGGGCGGGACCTGCCTGCGGCAGGCAAGCCTGAGCTACAGAAGCAAAATGCCGGAGCGGCGCTTTTCTGTTTAGGAGCATCTGTTTCAATTGGAAGATTTTGCCGTTTATTCTTCCCCTTTTCCTTCCGCTTTTCGGACGACCACTCACCCGGGTTATTTGCTCCAAGTCACAGCATCGTCACAAGTAACAGGGATAGTTAGAACTACGTGACGCGGCGCGCCCTTCCTGTGGGTTGGCCGCTGGCGGTATGCTAACTTCGCCTATGTGAAGCTCCGCACAAAACGCTGTGGTGTGTTCGCGCGCGCCCGAATTCGTGCGTGGACGGTGACTGCGATGGGGCTCTGCGTGATCGCTACAGGGCCGATGCCCGCTTGCGCGGATCAACGCGAAAACCCCGCTGCGGATCAGCTTGCAGTACCTTCGGCCACGGAAGGCCCGGCCGCGCAACGAATTGCCGCAGATGCAACGTCGGACTGGCTCGAGCGCGTGCAGAGGGACGTCGCGGCGCACAATTTGACAGGCGCGCTTCAGGTGGTGAATGCGCGACTGGCCGCCGCGCCCGATGATTCCGATGCGTTGAGATGGCGCGCGCAGCTTCTCGGCTGGACGGGGCATCGGCGCGAAGCAGAAGCGGCCTATCGCCGTGCTTTGCAACTTTGGCCGCGGGATGCCGATCTTCTTCTCGGACTCGCGACGCTTCTGGCGCAGGACGGCCGCAACGCCGAAGCGCTTGCGCTGCTCAATACGGCGGCGGACATTCCACCGCCGCGAGCCGACGTGCTGAACGAGCGCGGACGCGTCCTGCGCGCGCTGGGACGCCGCAGGGACGCTCGCGCCGCGTTCCTGCAAGCGCGCACGCTCGAACCCAAGGGAATTCCACCCGTTGATGACGAAGCGCTCGCCGGCCTGCGCTCGCTCGCATCGCCGCCGCGATTTGAAGTCGACATTGGCAACGAGACCGACACGTTCAATTACACCGGCGCCGCGAACGCGCAGACCGTCACATTCGTCGCCAAGCCAAACGAGCGCTGGATCGTAGCCGCGGAGGGCGATTTCTATCAGCGCTTCGGCTTCAATGCCGAAAAAATAGTTGCGGGCGTCACCTATCGATTCACTCGCTCGGATTCGTTTAGTGTCGGAGGCGGGGCAGGGAACTCGAACGGAATTATTCCCCGCGCGGAGACCTATTTCGAATACGGGCACGGATTCCGCATCTCCGAAAGCAAACCGCTGCGCGGAATCGAGGCGGCTTACAATCAGCACTGGTTTTGGTACGACCAGGCGCGCGTGCTTGTTTTTACGGGCACGGTCGCCGCCGATCTGGCGCATGATTTTCGATGGACCGTCTCCGCGAATGGCGCGCGCAGCCAGTTCACGGGCGTCCCCGTCGCGTGGAAACCATCCGGCTACACGCGCCTTGATTTTCCGCTGCCGCGCGTCGCGGCGAATCGCCTGCTGATGAATGCGACGTTTGCGGTGGGCTCGGAGAACTTCAGCGAACTCGATCAAGTGGGGGCGTTCGCGTCGCGAACCTACGGTGGCGGATTTCGTTTGGGTTTAACGGGGCGGGAATACGTCGATTTTTACGCTGCGAGGCAGTATCGCAATGGCGGCAACGTCGAAGGAATTTACGGCGTGAACTACGGGATGCGGTTTTGACCGTGAGAACCGTCGCGACTGGCGCGGCGCGTCGCAAACGTAAAAAGCAATTGCCATGAACTCGCTACTTCATTCGATCAATGCTGGAGCTGCCGCGTTTGTCATTCGGGCGATTCTTTTTTCGCTGACGGGCATTTGTCTGCTCATCGCATGGATTCTGGCGCGGCGCAAGATTCGCCGCCGGTACTTCGACCGGCTCGCGGACGCGGAATTTTACGCGCGGCAGCACTGGGATGAAATTCTTGCGGGAGAGATTCCGGCGAACGAATGGAACGACGTTCACCGGGACGCGGAAGCGATCATCACGCTGTCGCTCGATCGCATGGACACCGCGGACGCCGCCGAAGGGAAAAAACTCCTCGATTTTCTGCGCCGCACGGGATTGCTGGATCGCATCCTTGTCGCCGCGCGCCGTTCGCGGGGCTGGCGGCGCGAGGCGGCGCTGGTCCGCCTGGGACGCACGCGCGCGCCGGAAGCGGTTACCGTGCTGGCCGAGGCGCTCGACGATTCGCATCCCAAAACGCAGCTTGCCGCCGTGCGGGGATTGGCGCGCACCGGCCTTGCCGCAGCGGGTGAGGCCATGCTCGAACGCGTGGTGGCCGGCGATCTGGCTCTGCCGGGGACTTCGCTGATGAACGCGCTGATTGTCTGCACGCGAGCGAACCCGCAGATCCTTCTGCCGTATCTTCGCGTGGCGCGCGGCCCGGTGCGTGAATTGCTGGCGCGCGTGATCGCGGAGGTCGCCTCGATCGCGCTCGGCGACGATTTGCTGCTGCTCGCGTCCGATCCGCTGCCGGAAGTGCGTGCCTCGGCGGCGCGGGCGCTGGCGCACGCGGAGTTTGGCTTCGCGTTTCCGGCGCTGGCGCAACTGGCGGCGGATGAGCAATGGTACGTGCGCCTCCGGGCGTTGACGAGCCTCGGCCGATTCGCGCAAACGCGCGCCGTGCCGATTCTGCTGCGCGGCGTATGCGATCCGAATCGCCACGTGCGGCAGCGCGCCGCCGAAGCGCTCGCGCACGCGCCCGATCCCATCGGCGTGCTGCGGGACGTTCTCAAGACCGAGGACGCGTACGCGCTGCAAGCCATGATTGCGGAGCTCGACCGCACGGGCGATTTCGCCAAAGTGGTTGAAATGCTCGAATCGAATACAAGCGGGATCGCGCGGCGTGAAGCACGATCGCTCCTTCAGGCGCTCGAGGCGGGCGCCGAAGAACTGAGCACGATCCTGCGCATTCCGTCCGCGCAGACAAAAGCGCAGCGTGTGTAACGATGCGCGAACTTCTCGAAATCTCGAACAACACATTTTTCCTGTACTACCTCGTCTCGAATCTCAGCTATCTCGCTCTGCTGATCGCCGCGCTGCTTTCCAGCCGCGCGCATCACCAGCATCTGGCCTCGCTGCGGCTCGAAAGCATGAAGTCTTCTCCGCTCACGCCGCCCATCACGCTGATTGCTCCGGCGCACAACGAGGAGGCTTCTATTGTTCCTTCCGTTCTCTCGCTGCTGCGCGTGGATTATCCGGAATTGGAAGTTGTGGTGGTCAACGACGGCTCGGACGATCGCACGCTCGCGCGCCTGCAAGAAGAATTCGACTTGCGGCCCGCGCGGCTGCTCTACATTTCGCAACTGAAGACCGCTCCGGTTCGCGGCGTCTATCGCAGCGTGGTGGATTCGCGGCTGGTGGTGGTGGACAAGGACGCGGGCGGGTCGAAAGCGGACGCCGTGAACGCGGGATTGAACGCGGCGTCGAGTCCCTATACCTGCGTGGTTGACTCCGATTCGATGCTGGAGTCCGACGCGCTGCTGCGCATCATGGTGACGATTCTGGAAGATCCGAAGCGCGTGGTTGCCGCGGGGGGGATTGTGCGCGTGCTCAACGGATGCGAACTTGCGAATGGGCGCATTCGCCGCGTCCGCCTGCCGCGCAGCCCGATTGTGATTTTCCAGGTGATCGAATACCTGCGCGCGTTTTTGATCGGACGCGAGGGCTGGGCGAGCGGCAACATGCTCACGATTATTTCCGGAGCGTTCGGAGTGTTTCGCCGCGACGTGGTGATGCGCGTCGGCGGGTATCGCGCGGAGACCATTGGCGAGGACTTCGATTTGGTGGCGCGCATTCATCGCAAAATGCTCGACGAGAAGCAGGACTATCGCATCACCTTCGTGCCCGATCCCGTTTGCTGGACCGAAGTGCCGCACACCGTGCACTCGCTCGGGCGCCAGCGCGCGCGATGGCAGAAAGGCCTGATGGATGTTCTTTGGTCGAATCGCGGCATGCTGTTTCGCCGCCGTTACGGCCGCATGGGCGCGCTGGCGCTGCCCTACATGTGGCTCTTCGAGTGGTTCGCGCCCGTGATCGAACTTCTGGGCATTGCGACGATCCTTATCGCTCTATCTCTGGGCGCACTCAGTCACAGCTTCTTGATCGAGTTCATGATTTATGGATATTTGTTCGCGGCGATGATTTCCGTCGGCGCGGTGCTGCAGGAAGAAATCACCTACCGGCGCTACAACGATTGGCGCGACGTCGCGCGGCTGATTCTTTACTGCTTCCTGGAACAGTTTCCGTATCGCCAAATGCATTTGATCTGGCGATTGAAGGGAATGTGGCAGTATGTGCGCGGCGATGTTGTCTGGCAGCCGATTGAACGCGCGGGCCTCGAGTCTGCGGCGCCGCCGCGCGAGGCACATCTATAAATTCAGAATGCGCCGCGCGGAAGCTATCGAATCTTACGGCTGCATTTGCGTCGGGGAATTGTCACTGAGCCCCGCGCCACCGTAAAACACGGCCCATCGCCCCGCCGCTGTTTGCGGCACAAGGTCCACAATGCCGAGGGGCTGCGGAATTTCGGCAGGCGTCACGGAGAAAACTCCGCGGCTGGCGCTCGCGCTGGGCGCGTGCACACGAATCAGCATCGTCTCATCTCCATCCACGCGCTTGCCGTCGCGAAGCGCGAACCAGTATCGCCAATCCGTCATTTGATTTCGTATCTCGTCGAAAAACACGCCGGGCCTGCCCTTGAGCAAGTCGATGCGAGCTTTCGGAATTGACGCGCCGGACGGAACGGCCATGCGAACGCGAACCAAAAAAGTCTCGGGAAGGGAATCGGCGGGCGCGTTGAGTTCGAGATCGCCGGGAATTTCACGCGGCTGCACGGGAAGCGCCCAGTCCGGAGCGGACCAATCGAGCGTCTTGCCGCCTTGAAATTCCACGTGCAGCAGCGTGGCGCGCGCCTGCGCAGGACACTCCGCCGTGGTGATGCCGCTCGTCGCGCCCAGCGAAAAAGTGGCTCCGGTGGCCACGGGATTTTGCCATTGCGTCAGGGAATACTGCGAGGGAAGCCGCTCGGAAAACCACGACGGCGAGACCAGCGTATTGGACGTGCCGGCGAAAGCCGCCGCAAAGATTCGCTTGCCGCGTTCATCCAGATATTCGAGGACCACGGCGATTTCCTGTAGGGGCTGCGAAAACTCGTTGCGCAGCGTGAGGACTCCGGCGGAATTCTCGCGCGCGATAAACGAATTGCCCGCGACGCTGAGCGAAAGAAAATCTCGCGGCATTTCCACCGTGAGATTGTTCACCTGGCAGAGAGGCGCTTCCTCGGGACGCTCCTTCGCATCTCTCGGATGTCTATGCGACGCGGCCTGCGCTGTGAACGCCGAGGCGAGCAGCAAGGCCGCCGCAACAATCGCGCGCGACGCGATGCGCGAAACATAGTCTCCGAGCGTCATACGTTCACGATAACACAGTCTGCGCTGCACAAAATCGCGCTCGCAGTGCCTGTAATTTTGCGTGGCGCGGTGTTTGCGCAAATGAAAACCGGCAACGGCGCGGTCCATTGCTCGGCAATAGTGCCGCGCGTATACTCCGGGGCACGTATCATGCCCTTTAATGACGTCGTGGAGGAAACATGCGAAGCCCACTCGCAGTGTTCACGATCCTGCTGGCGATTTCACTTCCAGCCACCGGCGCGCGCGCCAAGGACAAACAACCCATCGACCAGTCGGTGGTCGTCGCGCTGATCACGCGAGGCGATATTTTCGCCGCGCATCGCGATTACGGGAAGGCCCTTTCGGCTTACAACAAAGCCGAAAAGACGGCGCGCCACACCTGTCCGATTTGCCTGCTGCGAGAGTTCCAAATTGAACGCGCGGTTGGGAACCTGAATGATGCGCTCGATGACGCGAAAAAAGCTGTCAAGGAAGCGGGCGCGGACAAAGCCATGGCCGCGGAGGCTCACCTGGCTCGCGGCGTGCTTCTTGGAGAGATGACTTCGAACCCGAAAGACAAACGGCTCGTGCAAGCCATGACCGAAGCGCAGCAAGCGCTCGCTCTCGATCCTTCCATACATCTGGGGCATTTCGATCTTGGCTTTTTGATGCTCAAGCGGCGCCAGGATGCCGAAGGCGTCGCCGAATTAAAGGCATATCTGGCCTCGAACGATCCGGATGTCGCGGCGAACAAGCTGGCGCGGGAGCTGATTGCCGATCCGCGCCGCGCGCGCGAACCGATAGCTCCTGATTTCACGCTCACCACGCTGGATGGCGGCCAGATTTCGCTCGATTCGCTGCACGGCAAAGTCGCGCTGCTCGATTTCTGGGGTACGTGGTGCCCGCCGTGCCGCGCTTCGGTGCCCACGCTGATTAGCCTTCGCAAAAAACTCAACGGCCAGCCGGTCGAGTTTGTTGGCATCAGTTCGGATACCGACCAGGCAGCCTGGCGCAAGTTTGTCGCCACGCATCACATGGACTGGCCGGAATACATCGACCTCTCGGGCGATATGCAGGCGGAGTTCACCGTGCACGAATTCCCGACGTACGTTGTCATCGACGGCGATGGCATGATTCGATTTAGGCAGTCGGGTTACGGCGACGCGACGTTCGTTGATTTGGAAGGCGCGATTCATAGGGCGCTGAAGGAAAAATCCGCGAAGGATGCGGCGTCCGCGGTTCGCGCGCAGAGTCAGAAAGAGCAGACAGATACACCACAGCAAGCCACGCAGCCCGCGCCGGCGCAAGAAAGCCGCAATGGAGGCAGCCGTGCAGCGCCGAATGGAACCGCTGGAATAGAAATACAGCTTGTTACGCCGCCGAATGGCGCGGACTTGCAACCATATGTCACGCGTCTTCTTGCGATGTTGAAGCAAAACTGGTTTCACGTGATGGCCCTCCACGCACTAGCGGGAGAGAAAGGTGTAGTCGTCGTTCAGTTCTCGATCACTCGCGATGGTGATCTGACCGGGGACCCAGTGGTTATTCGCCCCTCCGGAAAACCTTACTTAGATGGTGCGGCGCTCGATGCGATCTCCAGCCCCGCGCCCTTCGCGGACCTTTCGAAACGCTTCAACGGAGCGCAGATCACCATCAGAATCGCATTCCTATACAACGAACCGTTCGGAGCGGCGTTTCCGGCGACCGCGGCCGCCGGATCGCAACAGGGAGCCGCGGAACCCATCGTGACGCCAGAGAACGCCGCCGCACAGCCGCTGCCGCGCGGCGCTAGAGTACTCGTGGCCGTGATTCAAACAAAGCGGCCGGAGAATGGCGTCGACGTTTCCAAATATTTGGCAGACGTACTCGGAATCGTGAGTGAAAAGTGGCGTTCCCTCGTGCCAGGCGCCGGCCGTGAGCGAGAGACAGGCAAGGTCGCCATCACGTTCTCGATCGCGCGGGACGGCGAACTGTCCGGCGACCCGGCGTTCGCGGCAGGCGCAAAAACGAAGGATCTCAACGACGCCGCGCTGGGAGCGATTTATGCGTCGAGTTCGTTCGCTCCACTTCCGCAGCAGTTCAAGAGTTCACAGATGACGCTCACAATCACTTTTTTCTACAACGAACTGGACAGGCCCGCCGGTCCAGCCGGAACGATATACACTCGCGTGGTGCGGGCACCATGACGCGCTTATCGAAGGTCGCTGCGGCTGCCGGTATCGCGTTTGTGTGCGGCTGTTTGCTGGCACCGCGCGCGCGGGCGCAGGAGCAACCGCCGCAGCCGACGTTCACTTGGGCGCGGCATGGCGAAGTGGTGTTCGAGGCGGACGTGCGTCCCGCAGGCGCTCCTAAGCACTCGCGGCCGATGCTGGTCGAGACGATGCGAATTGCCGGCGTGAAAAAAAGGGAAGGCTGGGGCGAATTCGTCGCCGCGTTTTTCGACGCGACTTCGCGCGCATGGCTCGGTGCGATTCCGTCTTCGACGAGGACCGCGAAAGGCAAAGTCTCCATCACGTTCGCGATTTATCATGATGGAGGGCTCGAGAGGGCTCCCGTGGTGCAGCATTCCTCGGGCGATTTGCGCGTCGACGCGGCCGCGCGCCGGGCGATTGCGAAAAGCGCGCCATTCAAGCCGCTGCCTTCCCGCTATTCGAAGTATGCCGCGCAGTTCCGCGTCACGTTTGCCTACGATCATCCGCACGTGCCATCGCGTGGAGCCAGCCAATGAAACGCTCGGGAGATGTCACCGCCTCGGCGATCATTTTGTTTTTTTTGGCAGCGGGCTTGCGATTCTAATGGCATTGCTGATGCTTGCAGGCGCGGCGGTAAGTCCACTGCCGCCCGAGCAACGCACCGCGCTATGGGTCATGCCGATCTTCTACGCGCTCGTGGCCGCCTGGGGAATCGTCACCGGTATCGGCATTCTCCAATTGCGTCGCTGGGCGTGGGTCTCGATCATCGTAATGAGCGGCGTGACGAGCTTGTTCGGTTTGTTCGGTGCAGTTGTCTTAATGTTTCTACCATCCCTTCTAAAAGAAGAGCCAGACGTACCCGCTGCACGCGTGAAGATTGTCGTTTTTGTGGGATTGGTGATGGTGCTCATACCAATCGCAATCGCGATTTGGTGGCTTGTGCTGATTACGCGCGCCCATGTGCGGCTCCAATTCGCGTCGCGCGGCGCGGCCACGATTCCGCTTGCTGTCGCCGGTGGTGCAGCTGCACCGGATTTCGCGCCGTCAGACGCCGCTGCGCCCAGCGCGCCAAAAATGCCAACAAGCGTCCTGGTCATCGCGATAGTCTCCCTGGTGGGTGGTGGACTCGCTGTTGCGGGTCTGCCGTTGACGATTCGCATGAAGCTGCCGACCATGATCTTCGGTATCTTGATTCATGGCCGGGCCGTGTGGGCGTATGCCGTGTTGCCCACAGTTTTTGGCCTGCTGCTCGTCGCTGTCATTTTGTATTTTCTTGTTACGCGGCGAAAGGCGTTTCGCGCGGCGTGCGATGCGCGCCGGATAGCGGCGTAGGCGCCATTTTCTGAGTTTCAACTCGCGGATTTGCCCATCCTGTGCTGGAACATTGACCACGGAACGTTGCCTTCGCGGGCTTCCTGAATTCTCGTTTTGCCTTTTTTCCGAGCGTCCAGTTTCGAGCATCCAGCTTCCAGAACCACCTTGGGCGAGTTTTTGCACACACACAACGAGTTGACAAATGTTCCGCACGCGCGTAAAAGATTTCATCGTAAGCTCGATTTGTGCGACTCGCGAAGCAGCGGCGAGCCGCCAACGCGAAATTGACGCTCCCCGCGCCGGCGTTCAGCCGGTATTTTTTTTGCGCGCCGGTTGTCCGTAGGGGCGGGTGTTCAGACCCGCCCGGGCGAGGCTGAAGCCTCGCCCCTACAAACGCAAATGCCGGGGCGGCTTTACGCCGCCCGTCGCATTTCCTGTGCATTTCGATCACGCGAGCAGGATAAATTCGTTCGTGCACGCGCGGTAGTTGTTTTCCAACTTCCCACATCCAATTTCTAATTTCTAACTTCCAGGAGGTCTCCGTGCCGAATTACAACGCACAGAATCCGCCGAATTCGATTTATCCGGGCGACGTGGCATTTGCCTTCAACGCGGAAGCGCCCGCCGCCGGACAGGCGAGCCAGCAATTCGGGCTGCCGAATTATTCCGGCTTTCCGGAGAACGGCCGCACGATCCGCTGGCAGACGGTTTTCGCCACCGCGCCGACGAGCGTCTCCGTGGTGCTGCAAACGGCGATGATCGATGCGGACGCGCAATACGCGACGATCGACACATCGACCGCAATCACGGGAGAAGCGCGCTCGGTTTCCGGTGTGCGCGGGAATTTCATGCGCGCGAAAGTCAGCGCCATCACCGGCGGCTCGGGCGTCACGATTGAAATTCTCGCATAGCGGCGCAACAGGAGGGAACTCGTGGTCCGGAAACAATGCAAAATCGCCGGCGACGCAGTTGCGCGCAAAGCGAATCCGCGCAAACGAAGCGGCCGCGCAAAAGCAAAAACCAGTCTCGCGGTGGTTTCGAGATCGGAGCCGCAGCAAATTGTGGCGCCTCGGCCGCGCATTCGCTTGCGTTCCGCGCTGCGCGCCGTGGGACTCGACGAGTGGAAAATTGCCTGGAATCTGAATCATCAAGTGGACGTTCTGAGCGATTCGACACATGCAAACGGCGCAAAACTGCTGCTCGACTATCTGAAGGAGGCCGTGCGTCACCTGGATCCGGCGACGGCCCGCGCCGCGGACGCGCGCGAAGCGCCCACGGTCGAAGTGGTCCATCAGGTTGTGCGTCCCGATCGCGACGCCCCAAACTAATTCGGCCACGGATCGATGCCCACGCAAGTTACATCTGGATTTGAGCTTTGGCTGAAGGCCAACGCGCAGTCCGATGTGTTCCAGCAGCACGTTCACGAGGACGACGCGGAGCGCCGCGCCACCGAAGGCCAGGCGCCCCGCTTCAAGCTGCCGTACCAGCCGTTTGCGAAGCGAGGCGAATTTCATTCGTGCCGTGCGAAATACCGGTTGTTCGGCAGCGCGGCCGGGCCCGGAAAATCGAAAGCGCTGCTGATGGAAGCGATCGTGCAAGCCAACGAATTCGCGTGCGTGAACACGCTGCTGCTGCTGCGAAGAATGTTTCCGGAACTCGAAGGCTCGCTGCTGCTCTATTTTCGCCGCGACGTGCCGCGCGAATTGTACCGCGCGTTCAGCGAAGCGAAGCATGCGGTGACGTGGCACAACGGATCGACCACGCGCTTCGGCTACTCGCAATCGGAAAGCGACATTTTCCAGTATCAATCCGGCGAATATCTTTTCATCGGCATCGACGAACTGACGCATTTCACGCTGCGGCAATGGCAATTCCTCACCAGCCGCAACCGGTGCCCCGTGAAACGCGCGTTTCCCAACATGGCGGGCGCGACGAATCCGGGAAACATCGGGCACGCGTGGGTGAAATCGCTTTTCATCGACAGGCAGACCGCCGCCGGCATGGATCCGCGCGAATACGACCCCGCGGATTACGCATTTATCGCCGCGCGCGTTTGGGACAATCCAATTTACGCGCACGATCCCGCGTATTTGAAAACGCTCGAACCGCTTCCCGACTTTTTCCGCCGCGCGTTTCTCGATGGGGACTGGAGCGTATTCGCCGGCCAGTATTTCACGAACTTCGATCCGTCGCGCAGCGTGATTCGCGCCGAAGCAATCGCCGCCGAAGCATGGTGGCCGCGATGGGTTTCGATGGACTGGGGATTCGAGCATCCTGCTGCGGTTTACTGGCACACCAGTTCGCCAAATAACGCGCCACGTTTTCCGGAGAACCGGCAACGCCAGCTCGGTGATTCTCAAACGCACGGATACGGCCGTGGCCTGCCTGCGAAAAATGCTGAGATTCCCTGAACTGGCGTTGCGGGTCCTTCGGTTTCGGAAGATGCGCTTCATCGCGGTGCGCGCGTGGTGACGTATCGCGAGCTTGTGCGGCAGCATCTTGCGCCGCGCGCGCTGGCCGCCACGATTGTCGAGCGCTCGCGCGATCGCGACGGCAAGCCCGAGCGCATTGACGCGATTTATCTTTCGCCCGATGCCTTCGCGCATCGCACCGACGAATCCTCAATCGCCGAGCAAATGCGCGACGTGCTGGCCGCCGCGGGCCTGCCGCGTCCCGTGCCCGCGGACAATGATCGCGTCGGCGGATGGATGCTGATGTACCAGATGCTCGACGCGGACGAATGGCGAATCGCCGATTCGTGTCCCGAATTGATTCGCACGCTGCCGGAGCTGATGCGCGATGCGGTTCACGTCGAGGACATTGCCAAGCGCGACGGCGACGATGGCGCCGATGCGGCGCGTTACGGCTTGAAATCGCGGGCTTCGGCGGCGCAGGCAAAACCTCCGCGTGAACAGGAATTGCACGCGCGCGTCACTCCGATGATCCGACCATTCGCGCGATTCAGGCGCGCAAGGCGGAACACGATCTGCGCAATGCCGCGTCGCCCGTCGTTTCGCGGCCTCACGCGCCAAGAAACGCGCGCCGCCGCTGGATATGGTAGCGATGGAGCAGGTGTTCGCGGCGATTCGGAAGCGAATGGCGCAACTGTCTCTAAAGTGCCGCACGCGCTATACGCGCGCGCTCGAAGATGAAGTCGCGCGGCTGCGCGCGGAAAATCGGGCGCTGGTGAATTCGATTCTCGGCGTCGCGGGAATTCCGCCGATGCGCCGGAGTTCTGCAGGGGCCGGCGGCGGACAAAAATATCTCGTAGGGGCGGGTCTTAAGACCCGCCCGGGCGAGGCTGAAGCCTCACCCCTACGTTTGTAACGCTAGAAATTCATAAACGGATCGTCGAAATAGCATATCTGACAACTCCAAACACTCCATGACACGAAAACAACTCAACGGCAGCAGCTCCGCGCCCGCCGATCCGGGAATCGTTCCGGTCGAGCAGGGCAACGCGACGGATCGCGTGGCGACGCGTGCCACCGCCGCCGCCGCGCATTCCTTCGGACCGAACAACGAGCAGCTTTCGGAGCGCTTGCAGAACGCGATCCGCCGGCTGGTGCTCGAACTGACGAACGAATCGGACGTCTCGCGGCGCGCGGAGATTCGCCGCATCAAGCAGGCGCACCAATTCTGGCGCGGCGTGCAGTATCTGTGGTGGAGCGAGCGCGATCAAAACTGGCATTTACCATTCGAGGAAAAGCAAACCACGGAATCCTCGCGCGACGATTTGCCACGCTACGAATTCGTCACGAATATTTACCAGGCGTTTGGTTTGTCGATCGTCTCCGTCTTGAGCCAGGACGTGCCGCGCGTGCGCTTTTTTCCGCAGTCGGCGGAAAGCGAAGCGGCCGTTTCTTCCGCGAGGGCCGCGACGGAGGTTGCGACAGTCATCGAGCGAAATAATCGCATCGGCAATTTAATTGTCGAGGAAGCGTTTCACCTATGGACCGGAGGTAAAGTCGGCGCTTACGTGCGCTATGTTGTCGATGGGCAGCGATTCGGTTTTCATCCGGAGACGGAGCTCGATGAGCGCCAGGTGAAAATCGGCGGAGGCTGGATTTGCCCCGCGTGCGGCGCGGAAACGCCGAACGATTCGACGGCTCAGCCGGCATCGCGCGAATCGCGCACGGCTGCAGGGGGCCATGCGAAGAACGGCGACGCTCGCGAAAACATTTCGGGCCATCCGACCGAGCCGCGTCACCCGGAGTTGTTCGAAGGCGCGAAAGACGGAAGCGAGCTGCAGCAATGCGCCGTGTGCGGCGTGTTGCTCACGGAAGAGAACTATGTTCCCGAGGACGTGATCACCGTGCCTGCCGGCGTGCGATCCGTGCGCGTGGCAGATGGTCAGGAAGTGCTCACGATTGTCGGCGCGCTCGAACTGAAAACGCCGCCGTGGGCGAACGAAATTCACGAATATCCGCTTTTGCAATGGAACATGGAGGTGCATCAGGCGCGTTTGCGCGGGGCGTATCCTCACGCGGCGAATAAAATCGGCGCGCCGGTGGCGGCGGGAGAGTCCTCGCAATACGAACGCCTCGCGCGGCTCGAACAATCGCAGGGCGGGCCGCTGACCGCGGGCGGCGACTTCAATCCGAATCTGCCTACGTTTCAGCGCACGTGGCTGCGGCCGTGGGCGTTTTATCAGCTGGATGACGAAACGCTGCGCAGCGAGCTGCTGAAGATTTTTCCGGATGGCTGCTACGTGGCGTTTGAGGGCGACGTCTATTGCGAATCGCGCAACGAAAGCATGGACGATCACTGGCGCGTGATGCACGCGATGCCGGGCGACGGTTCGAGCGGCCGGCCGGCGCTGGGCGACGCGCTGATCAGCGTGCAGGAGCGCTTCAATACGCTATCGAATTTGCAAATCGAAACCTACGAATACGGCATCCCGCCGATTTACGCCGATAGCGAAGTGCTCGATTTCGACGCGCTGCAATCGCAGACCGCCGAGCCCGGCGCGCACTATCCGGCGAAGGCCAAACCGGGCCAGCCGCTTGCCGCTGGATTTGTCCAGCCGTTGCCCGCGCGCGTTCCGCCCGATCTTGCGGGACACGCCGCGGAGCTGATGGGTCCCGTCGCGCAATTTCTCACCGGCGCGTTTCCCGCGCTTTTTGGCGGCGCGATGACGAATACGAGCACGGCGTCGGGTTATGCCATGGCGCGCGATCAGGCGATGGGACGCATCGGCCTGGTCTGGCGGCGCATGAAATTCTTTCATGCTGATTTGATTCTTTCGGCGGTCGATTGCTTCCGCAAAAATCGTCCCGGAGATGTGGAAGTGACGCTTCTCGGGCCGGGCGCGGCGTTCGAATCGAAATGGATTCGTATGGCGGATCTAAAAGGGAATCTGTTTTCGTATCCGGAAACGGAGGAGCAGTATCCGACGCAGTGGTCCGAGCAGCGCGCGGTGCTGATGCAGTTGATGGCGAATCCCGATCCGCGCTTGCAAGCGGTGCTCGGCGATCCGTCGAATCTCGGCTTGCTCAAGACAATATCGCGATATCGCCCAGATGCTCGAAGAGCAGCCCATCGCCGTGCCGAACAATCAGGGGCGGCCTGACGGCCGCCCCTACGCAACCGCAAATGCGCCATCGTCTCCTGTTGGGGCGACCTTTAGCTCACCCGCAGATGCGCCAGTAGGGGCGGGTCTTCAGACCCGCCCGGCCGAAAATGAAGCGTCGCCCCTGCCTTCTGAGACGTTCGCGTCCGTAGGGGCGGGTCTTCAGACCCGCCCGGGCGAGGCCGAAGCCTCGCCCCTACGATCCGCCGAAACAATTCTGCCCAGCATCGTGCCGGACGAATTCGCGGACAATCACGCCGTCGAGCTTGATGCGTGCAAGCGCTGGTTTTCATCCGATGCGGGCCAGGTG
>Ga0307373_10002695_pt1 | contig 31748 bp, 27 predicted proteins | sample OX2MG_FD_202534 | JGI IMG/M metagenome (GOLD analysis project Ga0307373, IMG submission 202534) | Soil microbial communities from Risofladan, Vaasa, Finland - OX-2 | ecosystem: Environmental > Terrestrial > Soil > Coastal area > Acid sulfate soil | place: Finland: Risofladan, Vaasa | collected...
TAATCGGCGCAAAGGGGTGGAGTAGGTCTGATCTACGGAACAGGCTCGAAGCCTTGCTGGGTTTACAGCATCCCCACTCCACCAGTTCCGGGTCGCGTATCTCCGGAACAGGTATCAAGATACAAGCGGGTTTCGTCGTCGAGGATTCGTTCAACCATTGAACGATGGTTTGTAGGGGCCTTCGCGTAGGAGTGCAATTTATTTTCCATCACTTGGTTAAAACCACCGTCTTTAGACGGTGACTTTGACTTTCAGTTTTTGATTCATGCGTGTTTATACAGTGCGAGCTTGATGACTTTAGTCGTCAGCACTGGATGCGCTAACCCACCTGCTTTAGCAGGTGGTAGTTTAGTTCGCGAATGCGGTGGTGAGAACGGGGCGGGGGTGGTGCGACCCTTCGCGCACAAGCTGCGCTCGTGTTCTACCCCGTTCTCACGAATGGTTTAGAAAGGGTCGCGCCATCAGGAGTGATTGCCGCCATCGCGCAGAGGTGAACGCGCAGGCCCAGCGCTCCGAACGAATCTGACTCGAAGTTCACAATCGACGGCCTCGGCGTATCGCTTGAGCGTGTCGATGGATGGAGAGTGTTTGCCGCTGCTGAGAGCCGACTCCAGGCGAGTTACAGCCGGTGCCTGAGTCCCCATACGGATTGCTACATCGGCTTGGCTAAGCCCTGCTTTGGTACGGGCACCCAGCATTTGTTGCAATAGCTCGAACTCGGGTCCAATGGCATCGTACTCTGCGCGGACGCCAGACCGATGTAGTGCCTGTTTCTTGAGATTAGTGTGTTTCATGGCCTGTTTACCTCCGCTAGCCGCTCTCTGGCCAGCTTTAATTCTTTGGGTGGCGTCTTCTCTGACTTCTTGATGAAGCCGTGGAGCATGACGATTCTCTGGCCTGCGAGCGTGCAATAGAAAACCCGAGCGATGCCTTCGTTGCCTTTGACGCGAAGCTCGAACAGGCCATCGCGCATTGCTCGCGTGTGGGGCATACCCAGGTTGGCTCCAAATGCCAACATCATGTCGGTGAGGCGCAAGTACCTCGCCAATAACCCATCCGGTAGCGCAAGGACGAACGACTCAACCGCCTTTGTGTGGTAGCTGATGCTCCATGCCATGCACAAACAGTAACATATTTGTTACATACAGAGCGGGATTGCTTCCAGGACTGAGCTGGCCCCGCACAGAGGAAGAGCCACCATGAGTCAGATCCACCGCATCACGACCGACCCGCAACAATGTGACGGGCGCCCTTGTTCCCGCGGACTGCGGATCCGGGTCAAGGATGTCCTCGACATCCTGGGCATCGGCGTTCGCAGTCAAAAGTTCAGCCGAATCAGGGCAGGTCTGCTCAATGCGGACCAAACAGTGGCGTAGTGATTCCAGCTTGTTCTCGATCAGCCGCCGATCCACGCTTGTCTGCGCTCCATGAGAATGCGATCCCGATAGGGCATAAAATCGGCCTGATCCAAAACATGGCGCAGAATCAAATCAGCGTGCTCGTTGTCGCTGCCGAGTACGCGACGGCCATAGCGCAGTACCTGACCCAGCAGCGGCTCCCCCGACATCCATCAAATCCACCAGATCAACCGGGCGACCAGTGCCCTCGGCCAGCTTCCGGATCACCCCTTCCTTCTCTTGGGCTGTCAACCGAGGTCGCGACAAAATGGCGACATCCAGATCGCTGTCTCGGCGCGCAGCACCTGTGGCCAGCGAGCCAAATAGATAGGCCAGTCGGACCGATGGACAAGCCGCCAGCGCAGCAATGATTAACGAATCCGGATTGTCAACAAATGTCTTCACGGTAAGCGCTGTTATAGGTATTAACCAGAACGGTTTGCAGCTTATCACCAGCGATGTCATCGCTCTTGATAAAATGCTCAATGGGCTGTTCAGATACGACTGAAGGGCACCTGCAAACACGCTTCCCGTCGTTCCCGCGCAGGCGAGAACTCATCAAAAAAACAGGAACACTGGATAGGAATCGGGTCGCTTTTCGCCTGTCTACCCTGCCAGCAGTGTGAATATATCCGAGAGTCGAGCCACGCGGACGCCCACCACCGTCTGATCATACAAGTGCCCGAAGTGCATCCGATCACCAGTGATCAACACGTCGGCCTTGGCAGCGATTGCCGCAGCCAAGATCGGGGCATCCTTGGCGGGCAAGCCATGCTCGACAGCCGCAGCCGTGAGATCAGGTGCCGGCTCCGAGACTATCTGTAGTTGACCAGCAAGCACTTCCAGGTTGGGCGACTGCTTGGGGCGTTTCGCGGCGATGTTCCGCCGCGCTTCATCGAGCGCATAGACCGAGGTTACCAGCGTGCACAGACCGGCAGCCTGCAGTGCAAACAATCGCTCCGCTGTACTGTCGTCGGCGTACGCGGCGCTGAACAATATGTTCGCGTCGAGGAACAGCCGCATCAGTTGCGTTTCTTCTTCGCGATGGTCTTATCCACTTTACTCAGCAGATCGACCGGTACTGCGTTCTCGCGCTCAAATTCGGCGATGCGTGCGTCCGAGTACATCTCGACCGGATAAACCGCAACCGGCCGCAGAACGATGGCACCATCGCCCGTGGTCTCGACCAGCAGCGGCGACTCATCGGCAACCCCTACTGAGCGCAGAATGGCTCGCGGGATAGTGAGCTGCCCTTTCTTTCCAAGTTTGACGAGTTCCATCGCGATACTCCTTGTCCGGTATCCATTATGCCGGAACCCCGGCACTCCGGACTATAGACCACCTGAAATCGGATCAGGTTCCGCAGCCCGTGTTGTGCGTCTAGAACCAGCCTCAGTGAACCGTCTCTCAAGTGCAGATGATGGGCCCATATTGGGCACGGCGGAGTGAGTCAAGCACTGTCTGCGCTCATCGTAGAGCAGTTGGCCGTCACTCCCTGTCGTTCCCGCGCAGGCGGAAATCCATCAGAAAAACAGGAACACTGGATGCCCGCCTTCGGCGTCCTGAAGTCCAACACGCCTTTTAATCCCAATATCCTCGCCCAAAATACTTGACGGGGAACACGGTATCTATTGGTTACGGTGTTGGTGCACCAAGATCTCTGCAGATTTTACGCGCCAAGTGTTCTTGAATTTCGTTGTAGCGCAGGATTGTGCACCACGAGTGGCTGCCGCCTTCGCGAAGCAGTGAACAGCCATTTATAGTGAGATGCCGGAGGAGATCACGGCGCTTCATACCGCGATGGACGATTCTTCATAACCATGGCCGGCAGCGCGGCGAGCGTCTTCGCGGTTCATTTCCAAAGCTTCGGCAAGAGTGACGCGTAAGGACTCCAAGAGTTCTTCTCTGGATGATTCCTGGCAGTTGACGCCTGGAATTTCCTCGACCCAGCCGATCCACCATGGTGCATCGTGCTTGATTACAGCGGTAACTGCTTGTTTCATCTGAACCTCCACACCCGCATTCTAATGCATCTCTCAGCGGTCCAACGTCGGAGTTCAGCCACCCTGCGAGATATTCAATGGGGACGCACAGGCGCTACGATGTTGAACGCGGCCGCTTCACAGCTTCCCGGCGCCCCATGCCGTCCGTGAGAAATGTCGCTACTAGGGCGTTCATGCTCACGCCCTTCTGCTTGGCACGTGCGCTTAATCGGGCGTGCAAACTCCGAGGAACTCTGGCTATGAATTTACCACTCGGCAATTCGTCAGGGCTTGGAATATTGCGCCCCCGGATTCCTCCGCGGCCTTGATCCAAGCGGCCAAAGCACCCGCGCCGTTAGCCATGGCCTCTTCATGGTGTCACACCATCAGGCATACGGAGGACGGGGAGGTTTGGGTAGGTGACGAGCCATACGCCACCTTCCTCATCGGCAAGAGGGCGGAGTTCGAGGGGATATTTAACTCGTTTTTTCATTGATCCGCTCCGATATCATCAAGCAGAGCAAGAAACAGTGAGATGCACACCGGCTTGATCGGACGATTAAACGGAAAGCCATGTCATCGTCGATTGCTGCCCGCTTTCACTGGTGTTTGTAGCTGTAGTAGGAATAGCCGTAATTGCCGTAGCCGTAAGCCCCCGCCTTCGCGCCGACTTGATTCATCAACACGCCTTGCACCCGCACGCCCGAATGGCTCAGGCGTTTAAGCGTTTCCTCGATTTCGCGCCGGGGATGCTCGGCGGATTTGAGCACCAGCAGGGTCGTGCCGGCGAGTTTTCCAACAATGGCCGCGTCCGTCACGGCGAGTACTGGCGGGGTATCGAGAATGACATAGTCGTAAGTGCTCGATAGCGCTTCAATCAGGCCCTTGAAGCGGTCATGCGTGAGCAACTCCGCCGGGTTGGGTGGATGGCCGCCACGCGCGATGAAATCAAGACCCTCCACTCCACTCGACTGGATCAGCGACTGCACCGGAATGGAACCCGCCACGTAGTTACTCACGCCTGGCCGATCCTGCGCGTCGAAGTATTGGTGCAGATGCCCTTTGCGCAGATCGACATCGACCACCACAACACGCTTGCCGGTCAAAGCGAGCACAGTGGCGTAATTCGCCGCAATGAAGGATTTTCCGATGGCGGGCGCCGGGCCGGCGAGCATGATGACGTTGTTGGAGGCCTCCAGCGCGTCGAAGTGCAGGGCCGTGCGTAGACTGCGCAGCGCTTCGATGGCAAGGCTGTTCTGGTCCAGCGTTGTCAGCAAATGGGAGCCAAGTTCGCCGCGATGCCAAGCACGCATCAACCTGCGTTGCCCACGGTCATAGGGGATGGAGGCGAGTACGCTGAGACCAAAACTGCGCTCGATCACGGTTGGGTCATCCACCCCGCGCAGCAACATGCGTCGCAGGAAGACGTAGGCCACGCCGAGGAAGCCGCCGAGTATCAATGAAAGCACCAAAGTCAAGTTCTTCTTGGGGCTCTCGGGATTTAACGGCACCGTACCGTAATCGACGATACGCACGTCACCTACGGTGCCGGCCTTGCTGACCTGGAACTGCTGGATGGCGTCGAGGATGGTGGTATAGAGTTGCGTGTTGACGTCCAGATTGCGCATCAGGCTGAGCACTTCTTGTTGCGTGCCCGGCAGCTTGCCGATCTTTTGTTCCAACTTGGCCTGCTCGCCCTCCAGCGTGGCGATCTGGCGATCCAGTCCTTTTATCACCGGATGCTGAGCGGTGAAACGCTGCAGCGCTTGCTCACGTTGCTGGATGAGCTGGGAGCGCTGGGTTTGCAGGGCTACCGTTTGACTCAGCAACAACTGGGTTTCGCTGGATACATCCGCCGCCCCGTGGGTTTGCTGGTAGTGGGCCAGTTGCGCCTGGGCCAGGTCCAGTTTCTTGTGCAGATCGGGCAGTTGCTTCTCCAGGAACTGCAGCGACTGCTTGGCCTGCGCCGAGTTGCGGCTGATGTTCTGCTCGATATAGGAGTTCTCTATGGCATCGACGATGGTTTTTGCCCGCAACCTGTCATGATCGCTGTAGCTGATGCTGACAATGCCGGACTGCTTGCCCTGTTCGTTGACGCTCAAATTCAGCAACAAGGCACTCACAACGCTCTGGCGCGCGCGACGGGTGACGCGGAATTGCTCACCCACCCGGCCGGCGAGACGACTCACCAGAATCTTGACGGTCCCATTGCCGGACCGGCCCTGTGCCGGTTGGCCGACCTTGCCCGTTAGCACCGGGTTGCCGTCTCGGTCCGTCAGCGCATAGCCGTCTGCAGTGACCGTGAGGGTGTAAGGGCGATCGTATTCAGCCGCATCGGTTTCAAATTGGCTGACCTCGATCCGCTCGCCGCCCCAAGCGTAGCGCCCCAGCAGTGGCGGCGCCCCCACCGGCTGCGCCGCATCGCTATTCCAGTGTGCGATGGTTCTGCCGATGAGTGGGAAGTAATGCGGCTGTGCCGTGACCAGTAAGCCGAGTTGGTCGATGACCGGGTCGAGCACCAGACGGCTCTGCATGATCTGCATCTCCGCTTCAGTCTGTAACGGAGCGCCGGAGAGCAGCCCTGCGAGACCGCCCAGGCTTGAAGCGAGGCCGCTGGCGCCGTTGGCGCTTTCGTCCACCTGCACGGTGCCGCTGACCCTATAGACCGGTTGGGCGAAGACGACGTAGAGGATGCCAAGCAGCAGCACCCCCACCACGAAGACGCAGATGGTCCAGCGCCCGGCCTTGAGCAGATCATAGATCTCGCGCAGGTCGACCTCGTCGTCTTCCGGCGATGTCCCCTGCATCTGCACGACTGGCATCTGACTCTGGTTATTGGCCACGCCGCGCTCCGATCACCCCTGATACAGGTAATTCAAAGCAATGGAAACACGGTTCGCCGCCACGAAAATGTGAAAAGGCAGGCATGGTCACTTGGTGAGCTGGTTGAGTTCGAAGATGGTCGTCACCGTCGGCAGAATCTGGTTGATGATCGAGTTGTACTTGTAGAACGCCGTGGCCTTGACGTACACCACATCGCGCGGCTGCAGTTGGAACTGGCTGGCGATGAACACGTTAGCCGCCTTGGACAGATCGAGCGTGAAGATGGAAGCCGGCGTGTTGGGCCGGCGCGACAGGCGAAACACCAGCACGCCTGAATCGTTAGAGCTCAGCGGATCCAAGCCGCCGACATTAGTGAGTGCCTGCAGCAGCGTGAGCGAGTTCTGCTGAATGGTGATCGGAGACTGTTTACTGACAGCACCGAGCATGTACACCTGGTCACCGGAGTTGTCCGGGATGTGGATACTGTCGCCGGGCATTAGCACCGGGTTGGGGACGACCCGATCGCCGGACAACAAGCCGGCCAGATCGATGTCATAGCGCTTGTTGTTACGGATCAGGATGGCGCGACGCCGGCTGGCATTAACGGCCAAGCCGCCGGCAAGATCAATGGCCTGGAGCACGCCCTTGGCGGTGTTGTCGAGCGTGATCGTGCCGGGCTTGGCCACTTCGCCGGTGACTTCCACCCGATCGGCCTGATAGCTGACCACACGCACATCCACCTGCGGCTTCTGGATGTAAGCCTTGAGATGATCGGCGAGATATTTGCGGAGTTGCTCGGCAGTCATGCCGGCCGCCTCGAAGGTGCCGGCAAAGGGGTAGTACATGGTGCCGTTGGAGGCGACCAGCTGCCCGTTGAAGGTTGCATTCTGGGTCTGCGTACCGGCGGGCAGCGTCAACTCGGGATGATCCCAGACGGTAACGTTGACGACATCGCCGGGCCCGACCTTGTATTCGGGTGGAACTGCCGTGGGCTTGAGCGCAGGCAGGCTGGCGTTGACATCCAGCGGATGCGCTTCGGCTTCGGCGGCGATTAAATTGGCAGTGATGGGCAGAATGCGGTAGTCCGGCAGCTTTGAACCGGCTTGGGTAGGCCGGACTTCATAGTGGCCGGAGCTATCCCTGACGATGTGATATTCGTCGTGCGAGGACTGGGTATTGATGTTGAGACCCGGCAGAATCTCCGAGCACCCACCCAGTGCAAGCAGGCACGTTCCCAGCATGAAAAGTCGAGCGTGATTTTTGAACACTGGGCTGAACGGCTATTGAGTTTTAATGATGGGCGGGAGGTTAAACGCTTTGTATCTTAAGCCGTTGCAAAGACCGGCACACAGTATTGAAATCGATCACTGTGGCCAGTCGTTATCAAACAAAGTGGAAGATGGTACAGCAACTATTGTCGATCAGGAACCTGCGATTTCATGAAGCCGCAGGTTTCGTCCCTGTCGTTCCCGCGAAAGCGGGAACCCAGTGGGCTCGGTGGTTTTAGCCCCGATCTCTGGATACCGGCTTTCGCAGGTATGACGTAATTAAAACAATGCGTGCAGATACGCACATATTACTTGATGACAGAGCCCAACGAATTGAGCCCGTAGGGTTGTCTGTAGGGTGTTACTCCAGCGGCGTTGCCGGCGCTGGTATAAGGGCTGTTGGCGCCGGGCACAGAGCCACCGCCTGCATACGGATTGTTGATTCTGCCGCCCGCGGACGGCGGGGGTGTCGACCACGGCGAATGGGTACCGACAGCGCTGGTCAGCGACGATATTGAGCCGTCCATGGAAAGACTTGATGCGCCCCCCGCAAGCTGGCGCTGCAGTTGTTGCGCCTGATCGGCCCACGGTGCAGAGGTCCCGCCAACACCCCGCCGACCGTGCAGACGGTGCAGACCCAAGCCGGTCGTGCCGCCAGGCAAGTTTGAACCGTTTCCGGATGACCGCGAAGGTGCCATCGCGCGTGCCATGTCACCGGTCACTGGAGAGAGTTGTCGTTGCAGATTCTGCGCCTGATCCAGTCCGAGGGTCTGCTGCGAACGGCCGCTGGCGGCATCGAACGGATCAACTGGCGCCGCGAGCCCCTGCGCTTGCGCCACCGGCCATGCCAGCAATAGCATCACGGGCAGGAGGGCAAGCCGGAATCGCCGGAAAGTGACTGGTTGCATCCACATAAGATAGCGCGTTGCGGCATCACAGGCGACGGCGCCGGCTGGGCAGGGCTTTGCCAGCACCCGGCCCGCCGCGTGCATGTGCTGGCGCCGCGGGAATGGAAGCAACGCCTCGCCGACAACCCGATGCGTCCGGAGCTGGAGCGAGGATGCAACAACGCGGTGGTTTGAACGGTTATAGTCACCTGCGCAAGCCGGGCAGCCAACGCGCCGTACACTGCACACTTGATGGTGAACCCATGCACCAACGTCGGCCGCTCCCGTCGAAACAGCCGCACCAGCCGCCAGAGCACCGCCACTTCGCGCCCTCGGCGCCAATTCCGGACGTCCGGTGCATGTCATTTGTCGAAGCCGCTATGCTATTAATGCATCATTTCAAGCTTTCTGACGCATTTTATCATGGCTCGTCAGCAGAATTTGTGGGTGAACGCTGGTTCAGGTAGAGCACTGAGGGCATGATACAAACGGAGTTCCGTACCGTGATAGGTTCAAAATCCGAGAGGTTTTCTGGAGGTCAGTTTTCAGTGAGCGCCAACAGACAGGGTGCAGATTTCGAGCCTGCACAGGCGGAATGGCGCGCGGTATGGCGTCCGGATGCAGTTTGGCGGCAGTTCATTGCGCGTCAGTTGGAAGCCGCCGAGAAGGCTCGAGGCTGGCGGGGCTGTATGCGGATGCACCAACATAAACGATAGGGGAGTTGCAGGGATGAGGCAGTGCCGCTGGGGTCTTGAAAAGCTGAACGCCGCAGTGCTCGTCGGCATCGTGATGGCCGCGACACTCGCCACATTGGTTCCGCCTGCTGCGCGGGCGGGTACGGCACCGTGGGTCGCTGTGGGAGACCGCAGCCTGCGCAGCGATGTCGAACTGCTCGCCGCCTACGGGCTGATCGGAAATCTCACCACCACCTGGCCGATTCCCACCAAACAAATTTTGCACGGGTTGGCGGATCAAAAAAAACTCGACCAGGCCCCGCTGGCGGTACAGCTTGCGGCACAGCGGGTGCTGACGGCGTTGGCCGGGCCCGATCCCAACCACAGCGTGCATCCGGTCGCGCAGTTGGAAACCACCAACGCGCCCGCGGTGGTCCGTGATTTCGGTTCGCAAGCACGCGACGAGGCCGACGCCTTCGCGGGTCTCGACTACGACGCTGGCGCGTTCAACGCCAGCCTGCGGGTCGGTGAGCAGACCCACTATAACGGCAGCGGTGCGCGATTCTCACTGGACGGCAGTTACGTCGCCGCCCGCTGGGATAACCTGCAGTTTTATGGCGGTTGGCTGGATCAGTGGTACGGCCCCGGCACCAGCACCAGCCTGATCCTGTCCAACAACGCGCGACCGTTTCCGAAAGTCGGCGTGATGCGTGCGGATCCACAACCCTTCGAAACCCCTTTGCTGAGCTGGCTGGGGCCGTGGCAGTTCAACTTTTTCATCGGTGATCTGGACGGCCCGCGCCACGATTCGAATACCGGTTTTGTCAGCCTGCGCTTCACGTTTGAACCGGTTGACGGTCTCGAAATCGGCCTGACCCGCGAGACTGAAATCTGTGGCAAGAACCATCCTTGCAGTCCGTTCAAGGATTACGTTTCGGTCAATAACAGCACCAACAACGTCAACAAGACCAACGACGAATCCGGCATCGACTTCAAATACACGCGCCAGATCGCCGGCTTCAGCGTGTCACCCTACCTGCAGATCATGAACGAGGACACCGGCCCGGTTGTGCATTCAGACAGCAGTTATCTGATCGGCAGCTCCATCGCCGCGCCTTGGGGCGTGAACGGCGCGCACTGGCAGCTCAGTGCCGAATATGCCAACAGTGTGCCCCTCCTCAATCTGTTCGATCTTGGCAAGAAATCGCACGGGGTCGCTTACAACAACTCCGGTTATGTGGACGGTTTCCGCTATCGCGGCCGGACGCTGGGTTTCTCGCTGGACAGCGACTCGCGTCTGCTCTCGCTGGACGGCTTGTTGATCGACAGCGCCGGACGCAGCTGGCGGTTGGCTTATCGGCACGCCGACATCAGCACGCCGCAACTGGCGGCGCTGCAGGCCGCGGGCAGCACCAACGTCAATGTGGTCAGCGCACAGCCCGTCGGCTTTAATGAAGTCGAGGCCGGCCTCGAACTGCCGTGGGGGCCGGTCAAGTTGGAGTTCACGCTGCGCGCCCAGGATCGGCTACCGTATCTGTCGGATAGCGCTCACGTGTCAGGAGAGTTCGGCGTCCGTTATGGGCTTTGATGGCCGTCTAATCCCCGGCCGGGTGACGTTGTTCAAGCCGGTCGTTTCTGTTGCCGTGCCAAACGCGCCATAGTTTTGTACCACCCTGGAGGGAACGCCCCTGCGATAGGCTCGGGCCAGAGTCATGCTCGCCTTCCGCGCCAGTTTCGGAAATGGCACGTTAGTCCATGGCGTCGACTCCAGAATTTACGGTAGCTTCGCGCAGTGCGATACTCATTGCGGCATGTGGCAATGAGTCGCAATGAAACAGTTCTGCCTGATGATGGTCGTTTCGGTCGCGCTGGTTTCCCAGAGCGCGTTGATGGCTGCCCCTAGGCACCAGAGGCCGGCCGAACGCGACTCCGTTTCTACACTGCAGACTCAAACTATCGCGAGTATTTGTTCCTCAACTCAGATGCAACACTCGGGCTGCTGCATTTGCGGGGGCTGCATCTACGGTTGTGCGACCGGCTGTGCAGCCTGTGCGCTGTCGGCCGCCTACCCAACGATTATTTTTGCCTCTTCACCATTCGTAGCGTTTCCGCAGTTGGCGCTCAGCCGTCGGCCCGGGCTGAACCTGCGCCTGTTCCGTCCTCCGATCCGTCTCTACAGCTGAAGCTCAAGCACGCGGCGCACCTGGCGTCGCGTCATCACCTGCTTGCTGTGGAGAGGACGCATGTCCATGTGTTTTTCGTGTCCCTGTTTTGTTCGTATCTGGGTCGGCCTGCTATCGGCAGTTTTAGCGATTCAGACAGCCGCTGCTGAACCGGCACCGTCGGCGATCACTGCCGGGCCCAACGCGCTGGTGGCGGCAGTGCTGCAGAGCAACGCCGGACTGGCCGCGATGCGCTCGGCCGAAGATGTCGCCAGAGCCGTGGTCAACCCGGCCGGTGCCCTGGACGATCCGAATCTGTCCTATGCGCTGGCGCCGGAAACGGTTGGTGGCTACCGGCTGCCAAACGGCCAGTTCCGCAATTTCAATCAAATTGTCTCGTTGTCGCAGGCATTCCCCTGGCCGGGAACGCTGAAGCTGCGCAGTGAGACGGCAGCTGCGGAAGCGGAGTCGATGGCTCAGAAGCTGGCCGATTATCGGCTGCGACTGGCCGAGCACACCCGGGCGGCTTATGCCGACTGGTATTACGTGACTCGGGCGTTGGCGGTCAACGCTGAAAACCAGACTTTGGTGCGACGGTTACAAAAGGTGGCAACGACCGCATACGGTTCCGGGCAGGCGCCGCAGCAGGACGTGTTGCAGGCCGAAGTCGAGCTGACCCAGCTACAAAATCAGGCACTGGAAATCAAACGTCGGCGGGCCACCGTGCAGGCGCGGATCAACGGGTTACTCAACCGCGATCCGCAAGCGCCACTGCCGGCGCCGTTGGCACTACCACCCCCTCGCCATCTGCCGGATTACGCCGGCTTGCAGCGGACGGCGCTGGCGCAATATCCGGAGCTTAAACGTCTGGATGCGGAGATCGCCGCCAGTCAGGATCGGGTGGCGCTGGCCCATAAGGGTTTTTATCCCGGCTTCAAACTGAGCGTCGGCTACAACAGTCTGTGGAGCGCTCCACAGGAGCAGTACACCGTCGGCGTCAGTATCAACATCCCGATCGGCGCCAAGCATCAGGGTGCGCTGGATGCGGCCACCGCGCGTCTGCAGCAGAGCCGCGCCCAGTTGCTGGATGCGCGGGCAAATCTGCTCAGCAGTGTCGATCAGTCCTACCAGACCGCCGCCCAGACCAGGGACAGCATCGCGCTGTACACCGACAAGCTGCTGCCACTGGCAGAACTGAACCTGAAGGCGGCGGAGTCCGACTACAGCAGTGGCAATGGCGACTTCCTGAAGTTAATTACCGCCGAACGCCAGTATTTGACGGCCAAGCTGGAGCTGGCGCGCAACCGCGCCGATTTCTTCACCCAGATGGCATCTCTCGATTACCAGACCGGCGGCGCGCTGATGTCGATGCCGACCGCGGCTCAGGATTAAACGCCATGAATACTCCCAAAATCGTTTCTGTGATCGTGATCGCGGCATTGCTGGCTGCGCTCGGCGGTTATTTCGTCGGCCGCCATGGCGACATGAGCAGCGGCGTGAATAGCTCGATGGCGAACGCTAGATCTACTGCATCGGCCCAACGCAAGGTGCTGTACTGGAAGGCGCCGATGGATGCGAACTACCGCAGCGACAAGCCCGGCAAGTCGCCCATGGGTATGGATCTGGTGCCGGTCTACGCCGACGAGAACAGCAACGACCACGCCGACGTCAAGATCAACCCGGATGTGGTCAACAACCTGGGCGTGCGCACCACCGAAGTGCGACAGGGGTCACTGTCTGATCGCATCGAAGCGGTGGGTTATGTCGGCTACGACGAGAACAGCATCAGCAGCATCAACACCCGCGCGGACGGCTGGATCGAAAAGCTGGCGGTCAACAGCGCCGGCGATGCGGTGCAGCGCGGGCAGCTGTTGTACGAGCTGTTCTCGCCCAAGCTGGCAACGGCCGAACGCGAGTATCTGACCGCGATGGGCAGTGGCAGTCGTTCGCTGATCGACGCGTCGCGGATGCGCATGCAGTCGCTGGGTTTCAGCGCCGGGCAGATTCATACGCTCACACGCACGAAAAAAGTCAGCGCCCGGGTCGCACGGCGTGCCGACCGCTCGGGTGTGGTCACGAGCTTGAACGTGCGGGAAGGCGCCTATGTCACGCCCGCCACCCAGGTGATGAAGCTGGCGGACCTGGGCACGGTTTGGGTGTTGGTCGAAGTCGGCGGGAGCCAAGCCGGGCTGCTGCAGGTGGGGCAGCAGGCGACCGCCACGTTCGACGCTTTCCCCGGTCGCCACTGGCAGGGCACGGTCGACTACATCTACCCCGACCTCAATGCAGTGACGCGCACGGCGAAGCTGCGGCTGCGATTCGGCAATCCGGATCGACACTTGCAGCCGAACATGTATGCCCACGTCCGCATTGCGGCAGCGCCGCAGACGGATGCGGTCTACATTCCCAATCAGGCGCTGATCCGCACCGGCCACAGCCAGCGCGTGGTGGTGGCGTTGGGACAGGGTCGTTTCGATGTCTGCCCGGTCGAGGCCGGTATCACGTCGGGCGACCAGGTGGAGATTCTCAAGGGTCTGCTCGCCGGCCAGCGCGTGGTCACTTCGGCGCAATTTATGATTGATTCCGAAGCCAACATCGACGCTGCGGCGCTGCGCCTCGGCGGCGGACAAGCCGGTTGTCACCAGTCGGCCGCGGCGGACACTCCGGCCACTGCCGGCATGCACGACATGGATATGTCGGACGGCGCGACACCCGCGGCGCCCGCCAACAGCGGTAGCGCCGGGGCTGCGCCGTCCGCTACCGAAATGGAAGGCATGCCCATGGCTGGCGGGAAACACCCTGCCGCTCCTCCGGCGACTCCTGCCGAGGATTCCAGCAACAGGCGGCAACAGCCGTGATCGCCGCCCTCATTCGCTGGTCGCTGAACAATCGCGGCCTCGTGTTGCTGACAGCAGCCTTCGTCACCGTCGCCGGGTTGTACGCATTGCAGCGCACGCCGGTGGACGCTATCCCGGATCTGTCGGACGTGCAGGTCATCGTCAAGACGTCCTGGCCTGGACAGGCACCCCAGGTGGTGCAGGATCAGGTCACCTATCCGTTGGAAACGGCGATGCTGGCGGTGCCGAATACCACCGCGGTGCGCGGTTATTCGTTCTTTGGTGATTCCTTTATCTACATTACATTCAAGGACGGCACGGACCTGTATTGGGCGCGGTCGCGGGTGCTGGAGCACCTCGACCAGGTCGCCGCCGACCTGCCGACCAGGGTGCATCCGACCCTCGGGCCGGACGCGACTGGCGTCGGCTGGGTCTACGAATACGCCTTGGTGGACAAGACCGATCAACACGATCTGGGGCAACTCACCAGCCTGCAGGACTGGTTCCTGAAATATCAGCTGCAGACGGTGCCAGGCGTGGCCGAAGTCGCCACCATCGGCGGCATGGTGCGGCAGTATCAAGTGGTGGTGAATCCGGACAAGTTACGGGCCTACGGCATCACGCTGGCGCAGGTGAAGCAGGCCATCCAGAACGGCAATAACGAAACCGGCGGCGCGGTCATCGAATTGGCGGAAGCCGAATACATGGTGCGCGCCAGCGGCTACATCAAGAGCATCAAGGACTTGCTAGAGATTCCGCTGAAGACCACCGCTAACGGCACGCCGGTGCAGCTCAAGGATGTGGGCACGGTGCGCCGCGGGCCGCAGATCCGCCGTGGCGTCGCGGAACTCAATGGCCAAGGCGAGGTGGTCGGCGGGGTGATTGTCATGCGCTCCGGTGCGAATCCGCAACAAGTCATCAACGGCGTCAAGGCCAAGCTGGCATCGCTCAAGGGCAGTCTGCCATCGGGCGTGCGGATCGTACCTACCTATGACCGGTCCGTGCTGATCGGCAAGGCGATCAGGAACCTGCGCGAGAAACTGCTCGAAGAGTTTCTGGTGGTGGCGCTGATCTGTGTCGTTTTTTTGGTGCACCTGCGTTCTGCATTCGTCGCCATCATCAGTCTGCCGGTCGGGGTTCTGATGGCGTTTATTATCATGCGGCTGCAAGGCCTGGATGCCAACATCATGTCGCTAAGCGGTGTCGTCATCGCCATCGGCGCGATGACCGACGGTGCCATCGTCATGATCGAGAACCTGCACAAACATCTGGAGCGCGAGCCGGTCACCGCCGCCAACCGCTGGCGTGTCGTCGCCGATGCAGCAGTCGAGGTCGGTCCACCATTGTTCTTTGCGCTGCTGATCATCACCATCTCGTTTCTGCCCATCTTCACGCTGCCCGGGCAGTCCGGCCGCATGTTCGCGCCGCTGGCGTTTACCAAGACCTATTCGATGGCGGCAGCGGCGATTCTAGCCGTCACGCTGGTGCCGGTGCTGATGGGGTATCTCATCCGCGGGCACATCACGCCCGAGCACCGCAACCCGCTCAATCGGTTGCTTACGGCGATCTACAGGCCCGCCATCAACCGCGTGGTACGCCATCCCTGGGCGTTGGTGTTCGCCGGCATTGCGGTGATTCTGTTGGGCTTGTGGCCCGTCTCGCAGCTGGGGTCCGAGTTCATGCCACCGCTGGACGAAGGCGACATCATGTACATGCCCTCGGCGCGCCCCGGCATCTCCGCCGGCAAGGCACGTCAGGTGTTGCAGCAAACCGACAAGCTGATCATGACCGTGCCGGAGGTCAAATCGGTGTTCGGCAAGATGGGCCGAGCACTGACCGCGACTGACCCCGCGCCGTTGTCGATGGACGAAGCCATCATCCAGTTCAAGCCGCAATCCGAGTGGCCCGCTGGCGTCACCAAGGCCGACATCGTTAAGGAACTGAAGCAGCGGGTCCATCTGCCGGGGCTGACCAACACCTGGGTCATGCCGATCAAGGAGCGCATCGAGATGTCGTCCACCGGCATCAAGACGCCGGTGGGCATCAAGGTCGGCGGGCCCGATCTGGCGGTGATCCAGAACATCGGTGAGCGGCTCGAAAGAGTGTTGCCGGCGGTGCGCGGTACCACGTCGGTCTACGCCGAACGCGTGGTGGGCGGGCGTTACATCGACATCGATATCAATCGCGACAAAGCGGCGCGACTCGGTCTCAATATCAACGACGTGCAGAATGTAGTGCGCACCGCCATCGGCGGCATGAACGTCACTGAAACCATCGAAGGCCTGGAACGCTATCCGGTCAATCTGCGCTACCCGAGTGACTGGCGCAACTCGGTCGCCAGGATACGGCAATTACCCATCGTCACCGGCCGCGGCAAGCACATCATGCTGGGCGACGTCGCCAATGTGCATATCGCCGATGGCCCGCCGATGATCAAAAGCGAAGCGGGACAGCTCGTCGGCTGGACGTTTGTCGATATCGCCGGCCGTGATCTCGGTTCCTACGTAGACGCAGCGAAAAAAGTGGTGGCAAAAAAGGTCAAACTGCCGCCAGGCTACTCACTGACCTGGGCCGGGCAATACCAGTTCATGCAGCAAGCCAGGAAGCGCCTGACTTTGATCATCCCGGTCACGGTCGCGCTGATCGCGCTGCTGCTGTACCTGGCGTTTCGCAGTATCCCGCAAGCCTTGATCATCCTCGGCACCTTGCCGATGGCGCTGACCGGCGGCTTCTGGCTGTTGTACCTGCTGGGCTACAACCTGTCGGTGGCGGTGGCAGTTGGCTTCATCGCACTGGCCGGAGTCACCGTCGAGATCGGCGTGGTGTTGTTGATCTATCTCAACCAATCCGTTGCCGCTTATCGCGAACGCTGCAAAGCGGAATCGAAGCCCCTGAGCTTCGACGGCATGCGCGACGCGGTACGCGACGGCGCACTGCTGCGGCTGCGGCCGATCTCGATGACCGTGGCCGCCATCGTCGCTGGCCTGTTACCGGTGATGTTAGGAGGCGGGACCGGCTCAGAGGTGATGCACCGGATTGCTGCGCCGATGATCGGCGGCATGCTCAGCGCGTTGGTGCTGACAATGCTGGTGATTCCGGCGGTTTATCTGCTGTGGGAGTGGCGGCAGCTCAAACGCAACGCTCTGTCGGAAATGACTTGATTCGTGAGCCGGCAACGAGAAAACAGAATGAGAACATCACCCCACATCTCGGATTCAACGATCTGTGAGACTCATGCGAGGAAGCGGCAGCAAACCTGCCGCTTCCTTGAGTCTGATCTCTCGGCGACACGCTGCCACATAGCAAGATTTAGACTTAATGCACGCTCCACTTTGGCCTAATCTGCAGAAGTGAAACGTCATTTGGCTACCGCGTTGGCACTGCTCGCCGCCGCGGTGCCCGTTGTAGCCTTAGGTGGCGATGCTTTGTCGACGTCAGCAGCGCGGGTAGGAAGCAAACGAGCGGAGTTCAAGATAAAGATAAGTTCGGACGCGACGTGAATGAATGCGGCAAGCAGCGGATTGAGCAGGCCAACCGCCGCCAGTCCGATACCCACGGCGTCCACCCCGATAGTGCCGGCGAAGTTGGCCCAGATAATCCGCCGGGTGCGGCGGGCAATCTCCAGCGTTTGCGCGAACTTCATTAAATCGTTGCCGAGTAGCACCACATCGGCGCTCTCTCTCGCCACGTCGGTGCCCGATCCCATAGCCACGCCGACCTGAGCTTCGATCAACGCTGGCGCGTCGTTCACGCCGTCGCCGACCATTGCCACGATATGTCCGTCGCCTACCAAGCGTTTGACGCGCTGACGCTTATCTGCGGGCAACAGATCGGCCGCGACCTCGGTGATGCCCAGCTGCCGCGCGACGATATCGGCAACAGCTTGCCTGTCGCCGGTCAACAGGAGCGTCTTGAGCCCAAGCGCGTGAATCGCGGCAACGGCTTGCTGGGCTTCCGGGCGTACAGTGTCGTCAATAACGATGGCGCCAAGCAGCGTGTCGGTGCGGGCGACATAAACCTCGGACGCTTCCGGATAGTCGGCGAGTAGATCGGCGGGGACCGTAATCTCATGGTCTTGCATGAGCGCCAGATTGCCGACCAGTACCCGTTCGCCGCCCACGGCGGCCTTGATGCCCCGACCCGGTGTGTAATCGAAACGCTCAGGCTCTTTGAGTGCGCGTCCTCGCGTCTGTGCATACGCGACAATCGTCTGACCCAGCGGATGTTCCGAGCGCAGTTCGGCGGCAGCCGCCGCATCCAGCAGTGCCATGGGATCCACACCGGACGCGGGCTGCAGGGTGCGTACTTCGGGCCGCCCGTAAGTGAGAGTGCCCGTTTTATCCAGCACGACCGTATCCACCTGCCCAAGCTGTTCGAGGAACAGCCCACCCTTGATGATCGCGCCGGTCCGCGCAGCGCGGCCGATGGCGCCGAGAATCGCCAGCGGGGTGCCGGCGGCGATACCACAGGCACCGGCCACGATGATGACCGAAATCGTCGAGCGAATGTCCTGGGTCAACAGATAGGTCAGTAACGCGGCGCCCAGCGCGAAATAGACCAGATAGCCGGCCAGTCGATCCGCCAGGCGCTGTACCGGCGCGCGCGAGCGCTCAGCTTGTTCCACCGCTTCGATGATCTTGCCGTAACTGGTATCGCGACCGATCCGTTCGGTCCGGATTTCCAGCGCACCGGACTGATTGATGGAGCCCGCAAACACGGCCGTACCCGATGTTTTCTCCAACGGCATCGATTCGCCTGTAATACGCGCTTGGTCGACAAACGAGTGACCGGCGATCACGGTGCCATCCACCGGAATCCGGCCACCCGGGTTGACCAGCACCGCATCACCCACAACCAGCGTGTCAGCATCCACCTGCACCACGATGCCGTCGCGTCGTACAGACACCGCTCGGGGCAGCACATTCAACAGCTCGCGGATCGCACCGCGGCCTCGGGACACGGTCATGCCCTCCAGCACTTCAGCCACCAACACGAATAACGTGATGATCAGCGCCGTGAAAAACTGCGAAATGGCCGCCGCCGCGATAATGGCGATGGACATGGACAATTCCATTGTCATGCGCTTGGCCAGCAGGTTTTCGAACGCTTCCTTGTAAATCGGCCAGCCACCGACCAGTAAACCGGCCACCCCCAGGACGCTGACCGCGGATAGCGGCTCCCACAGCCGAAACCACACGGCCGCAGCAGCCAGCACCACAATCACGATGCGCAGCATTTCCGGCCATTCGAAGGCGTGGGCGTGATCATGGTCATGCACGGCGGGGGCGACGGTGCCGCCCGCTGCCCGCTCGTCGAGGTCGCGCTGATGTGAATGCTGGTGCTGTGCCGTCATGGCGAATTCCTGGCGCTACTTGAGGTAAGCACGGATAACCTCGATCAGTTCATCGGCACCCTGGCTGCGTTCGACATCGCTTTCAATGTCCGGATGGGCGACATGCATCTGGATGTGATCCGTCATCACTTCTGCCATCAGGCCATTCATGGCACCGCGCACGGCAGCGATCTGATGCAGCACTTCGGCGCAGCCCTTCTCTGCTTCGATCGCGCGCTCCAACGCTTCGACTTGGCCGCGTATGCGGCGAACGCGGCTCAGCAATTTGGTTTTTTCGTGCGCAGTATGGCTCATGGGTAAGCGATTCAATAAATACCATAGGGCGGTATAGTATCAAACGTAATAAACCGATGCAGAAACTGCTGCACGAGCATTTCCAGATCGAGCACGATACGTTGCAAGCCAACCCTGTAGCTGACATCCCAGAGCGCACTGAACGGCACCCGTAAAACCGAAACGCTTGCGACAAACCCGCGTTGACACCCTGCGGCAGCTCCCGTAGTCTCCTGTCTCCCTTGGGGAGTAGCCGCCTTCGTCCTTCAGAAGGGGCCGCGTCAACATACTTGGTCCAGCGGGCCATGGCGCGACCGGTCGATATGACTTGGCGAGACCATTGGTCCCGGTGTTCGTCCGTGGGTCGGACGAGAACGCCGGCACCACTGATGATCTCGTCCGACCCCAAGGCCTTCCATGTCGCCCCTGTTTTTGCCCACGGCACTGCTTCTCGGCTCCGCCGTCGTGATTTACCTGTCCTGCGAATACTTTGTCAATGGCGTGGAATGGGTCGGCCGCAAGCTCGCTGTCGGCCAGCAGGCCACCGGTTCCATCCTGGCCGCCTTACGGCACTGCCTTGCCAGAAAGTGTCATCACCTTTATTGCAGTGGTGTTCGGGGCCTCACCGGCGCAGAAATCCATTGGCGTGGGCGCAGCGCTCGGTGGGCCGCTGGTGCTGGCGACCATCGCCTATGCCGTGGTCGGCGCGACGCTCCTGCTCTGCCGACGGCGTTTGCCCAATACCGAGGTCGTTCGAGACGTGTTCAAACGACTGAGCCGGGATCAAGGCTGGTTCCTGATCATTTTCGTCGTGAAGCTGGGGCTGGGTTTGGTGGTGTTCGCCTACAAGCCCTGGATCGGCATCCTGTTTCTGGTCGCCTACGGGGCTTACTTCCGGAAGGAAATATATGGTGAGCAAGGCAGCGGTGAAGACGATGAACTTGAACCACTCAAACTAACGCCGCGTCGGGAAACGCCTGCAACGGGGGCGGCCATCGCGCAGACGCTGACGGCGCTGGTGGTGATCTTTCTTGCGTCGCACTTTTTCGTGAACCAGCTCGATGTGCTGGGCCCTTTGCTGGGAATCCAGCCGCAACTGCTGGCTTTGCTGCTCAGTCCGATCGCCACTGAATTGCCTGAGACCTTGAACGCCGTCATCTGGGTACGCCAAGGCAAATACCCACTGGCGCTGGCCAACATCAGCGGCTCCATGATGATTCAAGCGACGGTGCCGACAGCGTTGGGGCTTTTCTTCACGCCGTGGCTGTTTGATCGGTCACTCATCCTGGCAGCCGTTGTCACCCTGGTTGCGGTCGCGATCATGTTTTTTGCGTTTCACCGCGGCATCATCTCTCGCCTGCTGCTGACATCCATGGCGGCGTTTTACGGGGTGTTTGCAGTGCTTTTGGTGGTGCTTCATCCGGGATGACGCGCAACGCGCACGCCGACCAATCCGCACTGCGACCATACAAAGTGGACGACACGAAGAGTTTGGTTTGATGCACACCCCGCTTCGGGCTATCCTGCGGCCATGAAATGCCGTCGGGCTACCGCATTGGCACTGCTCGCCGTCCTGCTACAGACGGCGCATCCGCTGTTGGCGGCGATGGCACCGGCCAGCGCGATGACGCAGGCGGCAGCGATGGCACAACCCTGTGACGGTGCAGCCGCGGCGTATACGGCATCCAGCGCAGCCCCGCAGCACGCCACGCAACCCGCACCGATGCGCACGGGCGGCCACAACATGGGCTGTTGCTGCCATGGTCCGTGGAGCTGTGGGGGCCCCTGCGGTATGCTGGCACTGGGCCCACGCCCCGCCGTACCCGCGCTGCCTCCCCTGGCGCATCGCTGGCTGACAACGGCCCGTCCGCGGCTGGCCGCAGCACACCCGCTGGAACTACTGAGACCCCCGACCGACTCCTGAGCCATTGAATACCCCCAACGCCGCTGGCGTCTGGGCTGTTTTCGCCTGTTCAGGAGCTCGATCATGTCTTCCATTATTCAGACGCCGTTTGCGCGTCGATTAAGCCGCCGCCGTTTCGTGCAGGGCCTGGCGGCCGGCGCCGCCGTCACTGCGCTTTCTCCATGGCTGTCCCCGCAGGCCCGCGCGGCTGCCATCAAACCCGAATCTTATGGCGTGTCCGGACTCTCCGGCACCGAATTCAATCTGGCCATTGAGCCTGCCACCGTCAATATCACGGGCACGCCGGCCACGGCCACGCTGATCAACGGCCTGCTGCCCGGCCCGGCGCTGCACTGGCGCGAGGGCGACACGGTGACGATGCGGGTCACCAACCGGCTCGCTACCCCGACCTCGATCCACTGGCACGGGATTCTCGTGCCCACGAATATGGACGGCGTGCCAGGCCTGAGCTTCCCCGGCATCGCGCCGGGCGAGACCTTCGTCTACCGCTTCCCGGTGCGCCAAAGCGGCACGTTCTGGTATCACAGCCATACGCGCTTTCAGGAACAGACCGGCTTGACCGGTCCATTGGTAATCACGCGGCGCGAAGCCGATCCGGTGGTCGCCGACCGCGATTACGTGGTGATGTTCAACGACTGGACCGACGAAGATCCTGAAGACGTCTACTACCACCTGAAGGCCGGCGCTGGCTACTACAACTATCACATGCGCACGGCCGGCGATTTCTTTCACGACGTCTCGGCCAAGGGACTCGCCGCAACGCTGAAAAACCGCATGGCCTGGGGCCAGATGCGGATGGACCCGCGTGACATCGCCGATGTCAGCGGCCGCATGATTGGCGGCACGTACACCTACCTGATCAACGGTCACGCCCCGGCGGCGAACTGGACCGGGCTGTTCAAGCCCGGCGAGCGGGTGCGGCTGCGCTTTATCAACGGATCGTCGATGACTTATTTCGACGTGCGCATCCCCGGTCTGAAGATGACCGTGGTCGCCGCCGACGGCAGCAACGTGGAGCCGGTATCGGTGGACGAATTCCGTATCGGTGTCGCCGAAACCTACGACGTTATCGTGGAGCCTAACGATGCCGTGCACACCATCTTCGCGCAGTCGATGGATCGTAGCGGTTACGCCCGCGCCACCCTGGCGCCGCATCCCGGCATGCAGGCGGCCGTCCCGCCAATGGATCCGATCTTCACTCGCACCATGACCGATATGGGCATGGCCGGCATGGCTGGCATGAGCGGCATGGGGGGCATGGACATGTCTCACCTGCAGCACGGCATGGACGCTGCGGGTTGGGCACCTCCAATGCGGCCGAATATCCCGCAGCCGATGCCCGCCAACGCCACCGGTCAGACCGCATCGCCGCAGCCGCAGGACGTACACCTGAAGCTGGGGCCGGAAGTCGTCAACATCGCAATGCATCCCACCGACCGGCTCGACCTGCCTGGCGGCGGTCTCAACCACAACGGCCGCCGGGTGCTGACCTATACCGATCTGGTCCGCCTCGACCACGGTCCGCAGAACATCCCGTTCCACGAACGCGATCCGGACGCCGAAGTGCTGCTGCATCTGACCGGCAACATGGAGCGCTACATTTTCGGCTTCAACGGCCAGACTTACGACCAGAGCCAGCCGGTACGGTATCCCTACGGCCAGCGCATCTGGGTGACACTGATCAACGACACCATGATGGAACACCCGATCCATCTGCATGGCCTGTTCACCGAACTGGACAACACCGCCGACTACCGACGACGGCCCCTCAAACACACGGTCAGCGTCAAGCCGGGCGAGAAGCTGCACTACTATCTCACCGCCAATGAACTCGGCCGCTGGGCCTATCACTGCCACCTGCTGTATCACATGGAAGCCGGCATGTTTACCTCGGCGGTGGTGGCATGAACGCCGCCGGGACGATGCGAGCGGCCAGTCTGATCGTGACGCTTGCACTATCGCTGCCAGCTACGAGCCACGCCGGCCAGCAACCGACCGAACCGGGCTGGCCGCAGCCGGTACAGAACAACCTGATGTACAGCTACGCCAAGCTGAGCCAGAACGAGTTGCGTACCGGCAACGGCGACAGCACCTACCGCTGGGAGGGCGAAGGCTGGTATGGCGGCAACATCAACCGCGCCTGGTTCAAGACCGAGGGCAATCTCAACCTCGACAGCGGCGCGCTCGACGAGGCCGAAACGCAGGCCTTGTACTCGCGGGCGATCACCCGCTACTTCAATCTGCAGGCCGGTGCCCGCTACAACTTCGACCCGACACCGTCACGCGGCTATGGCGCCTTCGGCGTCGAGGGGTTGGCGCCGCTGTTCTGGGAAATCGGGTTGTTCGGCTTCGTCAGCGATGGGGGGCATTACGCCGCCAGAGTCGAGGGTCATTACGATCTGAGACTGACCCAGCGCCTGATCTTGCAGCCGCAGTTCGAGATCAATTTCTACACCAAGGCCGACCCGCGCAGCGGCATCGGCGCCGGCTTGTCCGACCTCGATTCGGGACTGCGGCTGCGTTACGAAATACGGCGCCAGTTCGCACCCTATATCGGCATTACCTATGAAAAGAAATACGGACAGAGCGCGAGCTTTGCCCGGGCGGACGGCGACGCGGTGGAGGATTTCCGCTTCGTTGCCGGCATCCGCGTCTGGTTCTGAACTTGTCTAAGGAGAATCGCAATGAAAACGCTCAAAGTCATCATCGCTTTGGCGGTGGTCGCTGTCGTCGGTATTGGCGTCTATATCTACTCCGGTGCCTATAACATCGGCGCCGACGTACCGCATACCGCGGCCGTCTACTGGCTGGCCGGCACGGTGCGCGAGCATTCAGTGTCGGCGCATGCACAGGGCATCAAGGTGCCGCCGCTGAACGATCCGGAAATGCTGATGGTCGGCGCCGGCCAGTACGCCGCGATGTGCTCAGGCTGTCATCTCGCACCCGGCTACGACAGCAACGAAACCCGCGAGGGCCTGTATCCGAAACCACCGAAGCTTTATGAGGGCCATCTCATGACACCGGCGAAAACCTTCTGGGTCATCAAGCACGGCATCAAGATGAGCGGCATGCCGGCCTGGGGTAAGTCGCACAGCGACGAGGAGCTGTGGGCGATCACCGCTTTCGTCATGCAACTGCCCAAGCTCAGCGCTCAGCAGTACAAGGACATCGTCGCCAAGGCGCCACCAGACGATGACATGACGCAGATGCCAATGCCCGGTGGCAAGCCAATGGGCCATCACCACTAAGCCCGGCACAGATGGATCGCCGCGATGCAATCAGCATCCAAGGAGGTCTGAAAATGCTGCACGACATTGCAATTCTGAATATCGCCGTGTCCGCACTGCCGATCAGCGTCGCCTTCCAGTACGCAGCTCAGGTGCCGATGTCGGACAGGTCGCGCTCGAAGGTACTGTGGCCGTCGTTCAAATCCGACGTACTTTCGCTGACGTTTTGGCAGATCGGTATGTACGGCTGGATGGCCATCAGCATCTTCGTCTTGTTTGATGAGCAAACCATGAAACTCGATCACTGGAGCTTCTGGCTGATGATGCAGATCCCCATGCTCAGCGGGTTTTTCACTATTTACCCAATGAACGGGTGGCTGATCTGCACCGGCGTAAAGGAGGCGATGTAATGATCGTATCTGAGAGAAGTTCTGCAAACTGCCGCCGATTCATTTAGACGCTAGCCAGGCATCTCGGCCCCTATCTGAAACGTGTACTTGTGATCCTGGCGCTGGCGATAATCTCCGGTTGTGTGATCGCTCCTGGCGTTGTTCAAACCGGAGAAAACACCTACATCGTGTCAGAACAGGCAGCTACGGGGAACGTCGTTGGTATCGCCGGCTCCTGAAGAAAGACGCCATGAAGAAAGCGCGTGCCAAGTGCAGCGCGAGTGGGAAGTCGGTCGAGGTCGTAGGCAGTCAAGTGTCCCCGCCACCATATAAAAACGGTAGCTATCCCCGAGTGCATGTCACGTTTCGTTGCGTGGCTCCGGTGGGCTCTACTCCCGATTCCACGGCTGCACCCAAGTAGGCTTGGACGTTCCACGCTGTTCCCGAGGCTTCGACCCTATGTGTATGGCTTCATTACGGCACGAGGGTAGGGCGGCCATGCACCTGACTGCAAACCAGGGGAAAGCGGTTCGACTCCGCATCGTGCCTCCAGTTTTATACTGCTGTAGCGCAGACGGTAGAGCGTTGCGCCGAAAACGCGAGCGTCGCCTGTTCGATTCAGGCCGGTGGCACCAATCATCAATCGCGGGGTATAGCGCAGCCGGGTAGCACGTCTGCTTTGGGAGCAGAAGGTCCTCAGTTCGATCCTGAGTGCCCCGACCAACCCATCACAGTGCATAGCCCAGTTTGGCAGAGCACGAAGTTCGGGACTTCGAGGCCGGACGTTCAAGTCGTCCTGCACCAATCCCCAAAAACCGCCTCCCGCCGGGCAAAAGGCGGGGGCGGACGAGGGATGGTCGTGTTTCAACCTGCTCAGTGAAGCGAAGCCAGCTGAACCTTCTTGTGGCCGAGTGCCTGGGCCACGTCGTACATGGCCTGATTCAGGATCTTGTGTGTAACCAGGTTGTCTTGCGCCCCAAACTTCGTGGTAACGTCGATCATCACCTGATTGTGCAGCTTGTGCGACAGGGCGTGATCGAACAGGTATCCGCTCCAGAAGACGCCGTCCGGTGCAGTGCCGGCGCCAACCAAGGTGGTGGCCAGTTTTGCACCTTTGAGATCAGCCGGCGCAGCAGGCAGTTTCACGCCCGCCTCGGTAGCGCGCTTGAGCCCGTCCTTGACGTCAAAGGTCATACCGTTGATGAACATGTCGGCCTCCGCTTTGCCGTACTGCGTGGTGAGTTTGGCAACTTCTGCATTGACCGTCTTCTCGCCGAGCATGGACACCAGCGCTGTCGGAAAACTGAAGTTTTCGGCTCCGCCACCGGCTTTCATCAAAGCCGCAGTGGCTGCCGACGCAGGCGCACCCATGTACGCCGGACCGCCGTACCAATTCATCGCCATTCCGGAATGCACCCTGTGTTCAGGTGCAGCCTGGGCGGCCACCGTGCCGACCGCGAAGACTGTTGCGACACTCGCCGCAGCAGCCAACAATATCGAACGTTTCAGCATCAGTTTCTCCGATTGTTGAAAATTGCCAGGTGTGAGCGCTTCTCCCGCACACGCCAGACGCAGGTTGAAGCCCCCCAGTACTTGCGCGGCTTCAACCTAAGGTACGGGGCTGCAGCCCGGACGGATGCAGTCACCGTTGCGGTATGGGACTGAGCGCCCACTCGTGCAGTGCTTCGTAAGTAGGGCCCACTCGAGAACAATAATTCATAACAGATACATAGACTTGGCGTTTCATTTATGGTGCAATGTGCATGTTTTTCAAGGCATTACCTCTAAAAGGCGTGCACATGATTCGAGGCACCACCTCCGATCAGATGGGTTTAGTTTCCATCACTTGGTTAAAACCACCGTCTTTAGACGGTGACTTTGACTTTCAGTTTTTGATTCATGCGTGTTTATACAGTGCGAGCTTGATGACTTTAGTCGTCAGCACTGGATGCGCTAACCCACCTGCTTTAGCAGGTGGTAGTTTAGTCGCGCCTAAGGACTTCCAAACGCCGTTTAGCGCCGGTCTGGATCCAGATAACCGCTGGGTCGGTTGGGCGAGACAAATTCCTTAGGTCGAGCTGGCCGCTGTGTATCAACAGAATTTGAAGGCGGGGGGCCGGCCAGTCGGCACGGGCCGACAGCGCCGCTACCGCGCTGCCGCGCTACCGCCACAGGCTCGTCAGATTGACCTGGTCAATTCTCAGTGAGCAGGAGCCCTTTTGGGTTTCAATGCGCCAACACGAATGCCGTTTGGATCAGCCCACCGGCGCTTCGAAGCGCTTGCGGATGGCTTCGACACGCGCACGGTTGACGCCGAAATCGTAGTACCCGATGCGACTGGACGAACGCAGCTGGATCTCGTGACTGTCTGCCGGCAATACGAACTCGACATCGTCGACAAAGCCGAACACCGCGCTGGTGTAGGTGGCGTGGATGTAATTCGGGGCCTGCTTGATGATCTTGGCGCCCTCCATGCCGTTAATGATCTCCTCCAGCCGCAGCAGGGCAATCGTCCGAGAGTCGCTGTAGGTGAGCGGAGCGACATGGCGATCCTTATCGCTGGTCTCCGACGAGACACAGTGCGGACCGCTGTCGCAGGGAGCCAGCTTGCCGCCGTTGTTGGCACGCAGGTTGGCGGTGCCGGCGCCACACCCCACCAGCAGCAATGCGCCGGCCATAGCCGTCAGTAACTGCTGCTGCGTCTTATTGCGGATTGAAGCCGCGATCGCCGTTTTCGACATCTGTCACTCTCCCATTTTCCAGAATGACCTTGCGCAGGAAATAACTCGGACCAAAGTTGTAGACCCACTGCTCGCGGTAAACCTGACGTTGATAACCACCACGATAAGCATAGACGCCATCGGGTCGGCGATACAGCTCACCGTTCGGCACTGTCGGCGCCAACAGACTTTCAGCAGTCTTGGATACCGGCTCACCGCAGTCGTGCAAAAGCTTGTACTTGGTCATGCCGGCAAAGATGTCGTTCGGAGCACATTGGCCTTGGACATCGGGATTGAAGCCATACCCGGCGGAATGGATAGACTGCAACCGACCGTTGCGGAATCGCAACTGCTGCAGCAGACGGTTGGGACCGAAGTTATAGGTCCACACTTGGACAGCATCATCGTACCCGCGATTTCGCGGCAGCTCGTAGCCCTCGACATCGCGAAAAGCCGGCTTGCCGCACAGAGCCTCGACCTTGGCCGCAATCATGCCAGTGCTGACCAGCCGTGACCCACAGCGCAGGCTATCATCTGCCTGCACCCGCCAAGGCCATGCCAGCATCAGCAAGGCCAGCAATACGAGGCCGCCACATGATCCGGAACCGCATCGTCGCCAGGCTGTCTGTGAGACTGAACAGTGCATGATAGACATCATGCGCCTCACCGCATCCACCGTCCTGCTCTTAGTGCTGGCCCCGGATAATCAGCCCGCCGCGTCAGTGAGTTGGACTTCACCTCTGAGCCTCCATGGTCACAGGGAAATGGCATCTTCACACCAGGCATTAGCGCCGGAATCCGCTGCGCCTGGCCCGGAATACCGGTTAAAGTCGCGTTATGGATGCCAGCGACTGTACGCCGCACTTACTCAGCAGATGGTAACTCTGGACACAAGGCGCTTATATCCCATAAGGGTTTCAGGCGTGTTTTTGTCGCCTAACTTGCTGACCACTGAGTAATGATAAGGGGGTCGATCTGCGAATGCGGAATTCCGCGAGCATCGCCAGCGTCCATGCACAGGAACGCTTCAGCAGCTCAGAAGCTTCATTTTTTCCTACAACGCTCAATGCTCGCAGCGAATCTGGAGACCCGACCGGATACTGGTCGGGGACCAGTATCTTTAACTAAGCCGGGTTCGAAATACATGAGTTCTTTCTCGTTAGCGACAACAATCCTTTAAGTACGTGCACGGCTCATTACGCAGCATCCCACGCATGCAAACTCGGGTACTTCGTCAAAATTTGGCTGCGGTACTGCGACGACGCAAGCATGCTGTCCAGCGCCTGGACGAACGCCCGTTGCCCAGTGCTCTGAATGGGGCGCTGCTGCTGCAAGGTCATGGGTGCGGTGAGCGGAAAATCAGGCATCGGCGGCATTACGCGTGGAGCACTCAAATCCAAGAGCTTCGAGACGCTGCTGAAGCCAAGGTCGGCCCGAAGATCAACCTCATGCGAATAAGTGCCTCCACTGGGCGCGAAACGCTCGGCAACGAATTGCAAAATTGAGGTGTGGTCAAACAGCAAATCGTCGACACAGCGTTTGGCACTGACCAGCGGTGAAATAATGTATGCCGGGACGCGCGGCCCGGTCGTTTCGAATCGAGTTCCCGTAATCGAGGTGTACCCTGGGGTCGGCTGAGGCGGAACGTGATCCCAGAATCCTCCGTGTTCGTCGTGAATAACGATTAGAACACTGCGCGAGGACACCGCGGCGGGTGCCGAGCTGATGGCCCTGTATACCCGCGACAGAAAGTTCTCGCCAAACGCGATCGGCAGCGGCGGATGATTGTCGTTGGGATGCTGCTCAAATGGCGCATCGGCGTAGGCCGGTTCAATAATGACCACCTGCGGAGTCGGGGAATCAGCATCATGCAAATCCCCCTGCAGGCTATCAAAGCGGCGGAAGCCGTCTCCGACAATCAGGCCCCAGTACTGCTTCATCAGCGCGAAAAATGAGATCGCACCGTCGTGATACACGCGCCAATCTATTTTTCGAGCGCTTAGCCAGTCCAGTAGAGTGTCTTGCTCAGGAATCAGGGTGAAGGTGTCATCCACGATGGATTTCCCAGCCAGCGCCATCAGCTTGTTGGGGTGGGTTGACGTCGGCAGGCTGCTGAACCAGCGATCACAGATCGTGAAGTTGTCCGCAAACCAACCCGACACCGGCACACAAGATCGATCCATAAACCCCAGCGGGGGCAGGTTATTGGTCACTGAGCCTCCCAGGTCGAAGTAAGCCTGGGCAAAGCCGTTCATCGCATATTTCCCGGACGTAGGATTGCGGCCAAGCTGCGTATTGACTGACTTGAGGTCATGAGGAAGGTCCTGCCCCAGTGCGCCATCCTGGGTCACCAGAAAAGGGCTGTAGCCCTGACCGTTTGCTGGATTGATGTAGCTCGGAGACGTCGGCTTGGGACCGATGACTCCATCCACATCCTTTCGTTTGCCGTTGAAGCTCAGATGTCCGAGCACATGGTCGAACGAGCGGTTCTCCATGATGACGATAAATATGGTGCCGACTGCATCCTGCAACTCGCTACGGGTCAATGCCATGGGACTCTCCGGTCAATGTGGGCAGGCAGGGTTGACCTGGATGCTTAATGAATTCGGGACGTCTGCGCCGGGGCCACAGTTGGGGCCGGATGTCAGTGGGGATTCGATGATCCAGTCGCCCGAGGGATCGGCCATCGAGAAAACCTCGGACGAGGCGTTGGTCTCCAGACGCGCGGACAGCCCTGCATGCGCGACGGTGACCGTCACGCCGCTGATGTTCTGAACGGTGCCCACTCTTGCCTGGGAGCCCCAGGCCGATTCGGCAGGCCGTCTTGCGACCACCCGAACCGTGCGTGGTCCTGCACATGACGGGATTCCCGATAACGGCAGTGCCTGGTTGACGAACACTCGGGCACATCTATGAGCAGGTTTGCCAAACCAACTCTTGGCTTCCAGATAGAAAACGCTGTTGTCAGTGATCTGACGTCTGACCGTCCCTGAAGAAGGGACCGAATCCTGGGTGGCGCCCGCTGCCAGTGAATCAACACAGTTGTCGGATTGGCCCGACTGCAGTGGCACTTGCGCCAGCGTGGTTGTCCCAGAGGCGCTCCATGAGACATTCACGTTCTCGCTGGGACATATCGTGGCGGGCGTAACCGCCAAGTGATCGATACTGGCGCAGCCGAACAAGCTGACTGCGATCAACGCACCGGCGGCAGCGCGCAGTGTCCTTCCGATATCCGTGTTCATATATGACTTCGCGTCCCCATAGCTGAAAATAACACCATCTGCACCCGGGGGCGCAGCGTCTGATTAAAAGTGAAGCTCAGCCACACTGACAATATATAGAGCCTACTCAAAAACAACAATTCATAACAAATACATGGACATGGCGCTTCATTTGTGGTACAATGTGCATGTTTTTCAAGGCATTACCTCTAAAAGGCGTGCACATGATTCGAGGCACCACCCCGATCAGATGGGTTTATTTTCCATCACTTGGTTAAAACCACCGTCTTTAGACGGTGACTTTGACTTTCAGTTTTTGATTCATGCGCGTTTATACAGTGCGAGCTTGATGACTTTAGTCGTCAGCACTGGATGCGCTAACCCACCTGCTTTAGCAGGTGGTAGTTTAGTAAGGGCACCAGACCTGAAGTGCCCTATAAACTAACGTCATGTTCGAGCCGACTCTCGAACCGCATGACAGCGCCACCGACCAGCATCTCGACGCCATCAATCCACTCGCCTGGATCCTCCCCGCGCCAGCCGTCGCAACGATGATGGCGAGGCGGCTTACTCGCCCAGATCCTTGAGCGCCTGAATCATCTGCACCAAGA
>Ga0307373_10002697_pt1 | contig 31733 bp, 31 predicted proteins | sample OX2MG_FD_202534 | JGI IMG/M metagenome (GOLD analysis project Ga0307373, IMG submission 202534) | Soil microbial communities from Risofladan, Vaasa, Finland - OX-2 | ecosystem: Environmental > Terrestrial > Soil > Coastal area > Acid sulfate soil | place: Finland: Risofladan, Vaasa | collected...
ATCTCCTACGTTCGTGACTTGGAGATTCGCCCCACGAGCCTTGGTCCGGATGGCGGCCTGCTGGGCGCGGCCATGGTGGGATGGCGAGGGGCGGTGGCGTGAGCGTGGTGCGCTCTCCAGGGCTCGCACGGTACGTCGCGACGCGCCCGTCGCGCGCGATCGCGCTCGCGCGCGCCGGATGGCGACTGCGCGTCCCACGCTGGTGGCGCCGGGCACCGTTTCTGCCCCTGCCCGACCAGCGCTACTGGGAGTTTCGCCAAGCGACCGCCTTCGGGGCGACGGGCTCGCCCACGCCGCGCGACCTCGTCGACGCCGCTGAGTGGTCGCTTCGTCAGCCGGGAGGACGGTAGGACACTATGAGTCGCGTGCTCTTGCTCAACGCCACCTTCGAGCCTCTGCAGCTGGTGAGTGAGCGACGCGCCGTGGTCCTGATGCTGGCCGGCCGGGCCGAGCCCATCGCGACGCCGGAGGAACCCGCGGTGTGCCGCAGCGCCACCCTCGTTGTCGAGATTCCCGCCATCGTGCGCCTCCACGAGATGGTGAAGCTGCCTGCGCGCGTGCGCACGCCGCCGCTCACGCGCCGGTCCCTACTGCTGCGCGACAGCTATCGCTGCGCCTACTGTCTGGAGCACGCCGACACCATTGATCACGTGGTGCCGCGCAGCCGGGGCGGTCTCCACGACTGGACCAACGTCGTGGCGGCGTGCAAGCACCACAACATGCAAAAGGGCGATCGTTTGATTGAGGAGCTCGGCTGGCGACTGCACTTCGAGCCGCGCGTGCCTGACGGGCCCTGGTGGCGGTGGCGCCACGTCCCGGACCCCCACCCGCTCTGGGCGCCGTTCCTGCCGCGCGCCTCGTGACGGGCGACGTCGCCGACCTCTTCGACTACCGCCAACTTCGCGAGACCGCGGTGGCAACAATGACCGTGGTCGACGTGGCTGAGCCCATCGTGGTCCTCGGTAGCGCCCAACCTCTGGGGACCTTGCGCCACGACGCGACTGTCGGACCCGTTCGTCGACGCCGTGGCGGAGGAGGGGTGGTGCTCGTCCAACCCGACGACCTGTGGGTCGACTGGTGGATACCCGCACGAGACCCCCGATGGAGCGACGACGTGCGCGCCGGCGCCGTGACAGCGGGCCGCTGGTGGCGCGACGCGCTGAAGGTGCTGGTCACGGGAGACGTTGAGGTGCACGAGGGACCGCTGAGTGGCGCGGCCCAGCACCGCGTGGTCTGCTTCGCGGGCCGAGGGCCGGGCGAGGTCTTCGTCGACGGGCGCAAAGCGGTCGGACTGACCCAGTGGCGAGTGCGTGAGGGGGTCTTGCTCTCGAGCGTCCTGCCCGCTCGGTCGTCCGCAGCGTTGGTGGGAAAGCTGGCAATTGCCCCGGAGGGACTTGCCGACGCACTGGACCATCACACCCGGTCGTCTCTCGGCCTCGACGACGCGGCAGCGGTCGTCGACCTGCTGGCGCGCGCCTCGGGATCGCCGGCCGTGCTGCGCCAGCGCCTTCTTCCCTAGCCCCGACACCCGATCGGACCCGCCGTTCGATCGCCGCACAACACCACCCCATAAATGAGGTCGACGGGGTCGAAAATTGGCCTTGGGTGGGAGGTAGTGGTGTATGGTGGTGCGAAGTGGGGGAGAGTGGTGACCTCGCGGATGGGTGCGGAGGGTTAGGCGATGCTCGGGTTCGTCGGACAGTTCCAACACACGTTGGACGCCAAGGGTCGACTGATCCTGCCCGCGCGCTTTCGGCCCGAGTTCGAGCGCGGGGGTCACCTCAGCCCGAACACTGAGGGATGCGTAGCGCTGTGGACGCCCGGCGAGTTCGCCCGGCAGACTGAAGAGCGTCTGACCCAAAGCCGCAGCGGCGGACAGCTCGAGCGCCAGCAGGCCCGGTACTGGGCGGCCAACTCCTCGGACGTGGAGTTCGACAAGCAGGGGCGATTCGCCCTGCCCGCGGCGATCCGCGAGTACGGCCGCTTGAGTGGAGACGTACTCGTGGTGGGCGCACTGGACCACCTGGAGTTGTGGGACCCGGGCGTGTACGCCGAGCAGGTCAACCCCGCCGAAGAGATCTTCAAAAAGGGCAGCAACGAGTGAAAGGAACGCTTCAGCAGTATCGGCCGCGGACCATGCGCAGCCTGCCAATCGTCAAGACGGGACGGGAAACCTCCTCCGCCCTCTCGCCCGTCTTGACGATTGGGGGGCTGCAGATGGCCCAGGACACCTACCACGTACCGGTCTTCGAGACAGAGATCGTCGACCTGCTGGCCGGCCAGCCGGCCGGCGTGATCGTCGACGCCACGGTGGGCGGCGGCGGTCACGCGGACCTCATCTTGCGGGCCGCCCCGCAGCTGCGCATCCTGGGGATCGACCGCGACCCCGACGCGCGCGCCACCGCATTGGCGCGGCTCTCGCCCTACGGCGATCGGTTCCGCGTCGCCGACGCCACCTTCGCCGACCTGGCGAGCGTTCTCGCGACGCACGCCGACTTCGTGGGCAACTCGCCCGTGGTCGGAGTGCTCATGGACTTGGGTGTCTCGTCGCATCAGCTCGACGACGCAACGCGGGGCTTCTCCTTCCGCGCCGACGCGCCCCTCGACATGCGCATGGACCCGACGCGCGGCGAGACGGCCGCCCAGTACTTGGCGCGCGTCGACGTGCACGAGTTCGTAAGGGTCTTACGCCTCAACGGTGAACAACGCTTCGCCGGGGCGATCGCGCGCACGGTTCTCGACGCACAGCCCCAGACCACCGATGAACTGGCCGCCGCGGTCGAGCGCGCGGTGCCGGCGGCGGCGCGGCGCCGTGGCCACGTGGCCACGCGCGTCTTCCAGGCCCTGCGCGTCGAGGTGAACGGCGAGGACGAGCAGTTGGCCCGTGGGCTCGAGGCCGCCCTGGACGCGTTGTCCATTGGTGGACTGTTGGTCGTGGTGAGTTATCACTCGGGCGAGGACCGCGCGGTCAAGGCGTACTTCCACGAGGCGGCAACCGGAGGCTGCCGGTGCCCGGTGGAGCTTGGTTGCGTCTGTGGCGCGGTGCCGCGAGCCAGCGTGGCGCGGGCGAGTGCGACCCTGGCGACCGCCCTGGAGATCGCGCGCAACCCCAGGTCTCGATCGGCCCGACTGCGCGTGGCGAAAAAGGTGGCGCCGTGAGCGTGGTCACGCTCCCGCGGCGCATCGAGGCGCAACCGCGGCGCGCCGCCGCGCCCCAGCACGCAACGCGCGTCGCGGGTCGAGAGGCCGCGCACACCCGAGTGGCCCGCGTCTCGATGACGCGTCGATCGATCGTCATCGTCGTGGTCGCCCTGGCGCTCTCTCTCAGTGGCAGCATGCTCGCGGCCAACCGCCAGGTGCAGATCCACCAACTCCAGAGCCAGCTCTTGCAGCTGGAGTCGAACTACGCCCAACAGGTGGGCTCCCTGACCAACCTGGCCGCTCCCGGTCAGATCGCCGAACAGGCGGGGGTCCTGCACCTGGTCGACCCCATCTCGGTGACGCAAGTCCCGTCCACGTCACTTGATGCGCCCTTGCCGCTTCCGAAGTTCCTAGGTTCCGCGCCGGTCACATCAAGGACGCGGCGGTGAGCGCACATTTCACCCCGACCCACCATCGCGTCCGCCCTCTTCCGGTGGCGCGACGCCGCACGAGCGCGTCGCCGTCGCGCCGCCTCAAGCTGGTGCGCGCCGGATTCGTCCTGGTCTTCGTGGCGCTGGCCGTACGCCTCTTCTTCCTGCAGGTGGTCGATCACCCCTACTTCAGTGCGCTGTCGGTCGGTCAGGTCCGCGTCGACCTGACCACCACCGCGCTGCGCGCGGGGATCTATGACCGCAACGCGCAGATCCTCGCGGTGTCGCGTCCCACCTCGCTGGTGATCGCCGACGACATGCAGATCACCCACCCGGCAACGGAGGCAGCCGCCATGGCCCCGCTGGTGCACGTGCCGGTGGCCAAGCTCACCCAGATGCTCTCGAAGAAGCACGACGGCTACGTCGTGATCACCAACGACCTCGACCTGGCGTCGGGTCACAAGGTGTCGTCGCTGGTCTTTCCGGGCATCGTGGTACAGAGCTCGTCGGTGCGAACCTACCCCAGCGGGCCGATCGCGACGTCGGTCCTCGGGGGAACCAACGCCCAGGGCGCGGGCTCGGCCGGCCTGGAGTACAAGTATCAGTCGCTCCTCGCGGGTCGCACCGGCGTCACGCGCGCCTTCGTCTCGAGCTCGGGCGTCAACCTGCCCAGCGCGGCGTCGACCGTCGTCACCAAGGCCAAGCCGGGCGTGGGACTCGAACTGACCCTGGACACGTCGTTGCAGTTCGTCGCCGAGCGCGCGCTGGCCCGTGAACTCGCCTCGACCGGCGCGGTCGACGGATCAGCCGTGGTCATGGACGTGAAGACCGGTCAGATCCTGGCCGACGCGTCACTGGTGAACACGCACACCCAGGCCGGCGTCCTCGGGCCGGTGCCAGCGTGGGGTCACTCGGTGGGCGTACCGGGGATCCAGCAGACCATCAACAACCTGCCCTTTACGCAGGCCTACGAGCCGGGGTCGGTCTTCAAGGTGGTGACCTTCTCGGCGGCGCTCCAGCAGGGCGTGATCACGCCGCACAGCGTGTTCGCCGTGCCCAACGCCGTCAACGTCGGCGGCCGTTATTTCCACGACGCCGAGTCCCACGGCCTCGAGCACCTGACGGCCACCCAGATCCTGGCACTGTCGTCGAACATCGGCACGTACGAGATCGGAACCAAGGTGGGCGAGGCTGGGCTGTTGGCGCAGGTCAATCGGCTCGGGTTCGGTCAGCAGACCCCGGTGGACTTTCCTGGCGAGACCTCCGGGCTGCTCGTGAGCGCCGCCAACTGGCACACCAGCGACCAGGTCGCACTGCCCATCGGCCAGGTGGACGCGGTGCCACCGATCCAGATCCTCGACGCGTACAACACCATCGCCAACGGGGGCGTCTACGTCGCACCCAAGTTGGTGCGCGGGTACGTGCACGCCAACGGGACGGTCAGCGCGACGCCCCCCAGCGTGCAGTACCGAGCACTGTCGCCCGCCGTGGACGCGACGATGGTGTCGATGCTCGAACAGGTCGTCCTCGCCGGCACCGGCACGAGCGCCATCATCCCCGGCTACTCGGTGGCCGGTAAGACCGGGACGGCCTCCATGTTCATCCCGGGAAAACCGCAGTTGCTGAGCGGTGCGTACAACGCCACCTTCGTCGGGTTCGCCCCCGCCAACGCTCCAGTACTGTCGATGATTGTTGTCATTGAGAGGCCCCAGACCATGATCTTCGGCGGCGAGGTGGCCGCGCCGGTCTTCCAGCAGGTCATGTCGTACGCCCTGCACCACTACGGGATCCCCTCGAACGGCACCGTCGTCAAGCCCCTGACCGGCAAGGCCTCGATCAGCTCGGACGTGACCTGATGCAACTCGGCGACCTCCTGGATGACCTCACGTTCGACGCCGCGACCGGACGTGTCGAGGTGAGCGACGTCCAGGTCGACTCGCGCGCGTGCGCGCCCGGGTCGCTCTTCTTCGCCCTGCCGGGGCGTCAGTCCAACGGGGTCACGCACTCGGCCGACGCCGTCGCGCACGGAGCGGTTGCCGTCGTGGCCGACGAGCCGGTGGACGTCGCCGCTCCCGTGGTCGTGGTTCCGACGTCGCGGCTGCGCGCCCTGCTGGCCGAGGCCAGCGCGGCGATCGTCGGGCACCCCGAGCTCGACGTGGACCTCGTCGGGGTCACCGGCACCAACGGCAAGACCACGGTCACGTCCCTCGTCGCGTCACTGGCGCGTGCGCTCGGCTGGAACGGGGCGAGCGTCGGGACGCTGACCAACGAACGCACCACGCCCGCGCCGCCGGAGCTGTTTCGCACGCTGGCGCGCCTGGCCGAGGAGTTCTCGCGCGACCGGCCACGGTCGGTGATCGCCCTCGAGGTCTCCAGCCACGCGCTCGACCAGGGCCGCGTCGACGGCCTGCGCTTCGGCGTCGCCGCGTTCACGAACCTGGGTCACGACCACCTCGACTACCACGGTTCGATGGAGAGGTACTTCGAGGCCAAGGCCGCCCTGTTCGACCCCGACCGCGCGCGACGAGCGGTGCTGTGGGTCGACGACCCGTACGGCCAGCGCCTGGCCGCGACCACTGCGCTCCCCGTCGCGAGCGTGAGCCGCGAGGACGCGCGTGACGTCGCCACCTCGTGGCGCGGCACCGCGTTCACCTGGCGCGGTCGCACCGTGGTGACCCCCCTGGTCGGCGGGTTCAACGTGGATGACGCGCTGGTCAGCATGGCGGTGGCCGGAGCCCTGGGCGCGAGCGACGACGACGTGGCCGCGGCGATGGCCCGAGTGGACCCGGTGCCCGGTCGCTTCGAAGTCGTCGCGCACGGCGACGTCGTGGTGGTCGTGGACTATGCGCACACCCCCGAGGGACTGGCGCGACTGCTGGGTGACGTGCGCGATCTGATGGGCGAGGGACGACTCGTGACGGTCTTCGGATGCGGGGGCGACCGCGACCGCGACAAGCGTCCGGAGATGGGCGCCGTCGCGTCGCGCCTCGCCGACGTGACGTTCGTCACGTCGGACAACCCGCGCGGCGAGGCACCCGAGGCCATTGTCAACGCCATCGTCGCGGGCGCGTCGGCCGGCGCCGACGTGCGTCGAGTTCTGGACCGGCGCGAGGCGATCGGCGCGGCGTTGTCCGAGGCGCGCCCCGGCGACGTCGTGGTGATCGCCGGCAAGGGCCACGAGACAACCCAAACCATCGGCGACGAGGTCCTCGTCTTCGACGACCGCGTGGTGGCGCGTGACCTGTTGGGCGCGTCGTGCTGAGCCTGATGGAGTCGGGCTCGGTGGGCTTCGTGGTGGCGCTGCTCTTCACGCCGCTGTGGATCCGCTTCCTGTCGGAGCGTTCACTGGGTCAGCTCATCCGAGATGACGGCCCGTCCACCCACCACGCCAAGGCCGGCACGCCCACCATGGGCGGTGCCGTCATCGTCGTCGCGGCGGTGCTGGGCTACGCCACGGGCCACGTGGGTACCGCGATCACCTTCACCCGTGCGGGTGTGCTCGTGGTGTGCGTGATGGTCGCCGCGGGCGTGCTGGGTTTCGTGGACGACTACCTGGCCATCCGTAATTTTCGCAACCTCGGCCTCAGCACCCGCGGCAAGCTGATCGGCCTGCTGCTCATCGCGGCGGCCTTCGCGGGCCTGTCGGTCGCCTGGGTCCACACCTCGACGAACCTCTCCTTCACCAGGTTCTCCCTGCCGGGCTGGAACCTGACCGCGGTGGGATGGATGATCCTCGCGGTGCTCGTGATCGTCGCGACGGCCAACGCGGTCAACCTGACCGACGGACTCGACGGCTTGGCCGCGGGCGCGTCGACGTTCTGCTTCGGGGTGCTGTCGATCATCGGCTACTGGCAGTTCCGTCACTTCTCCATCTACCACCTGCACTCGTCGCTCGACATGGGACTGGTCGCCGTTGGCCTGGTGGGCGCGTGCCTGGGCTTTCTGTGGTGGAACGCGGCCCCCGCGCGGATCATCATGGGTGACACCGGCTCTCTGGCGATCGGCACCGGACTCGGGGCGTTGGCGCTGCTGATGAATCTCGACCTGCTGCTCGTCGTGCTTGGTGGACTCTTCGTCGCCGAGACCGCCTCGGTGATCTTGCAGGTGGTCAGCTTCAAGCTCTTCGGTCGTCGGATCTTTCGCATGGCGCCGTTCCACCACCACTTCGAGTTGCGCGGGTGGCCCGAGACGACGGTCATCGTGCGCCTGTGGATCCTGGCGGGGCTGCTGGCCGCGCTGGGCCTAGGCATCTTCTACGGCGACTTCCTCAAGATCGCGAAGGTGGTATAGCCGTGGCTCGATCGACACCGCGCCGCGCGCGACTGGGACCGTTTCCGCGCGGTGACGCCACGGCGCGCACGCTGCTCATCGTGACCGCGCTGTTGGTCACGTTCGGCACCGTCGCGGTGGCCTCGGCCAGCGAGGGTCAGTCGGCGGCCAACGGCGCGGCGTCGTGGAGTATCGCGATACGCGACCTCGTCTACCTGGGTCTCGGGCTGGCGGCCCTCTACGTCGCGGCGCGGGTGCGCGCCGAGAACCTGGTGCGCCGAGCACCCGTGTGGATCGTCGGGGGCCTCGGGCTCCTGTTCGCGGTCAAGGCCGTTGGCGTGAGCGCCAACGGGGGCAAGCGCTGGATCAACCTGCACGCCATCTACCTCCAGCCGTCCGAACTGTTCAAGTTCGCCGTGGTGCTGTTCATCGCGTGGCTGGTCGAGCACCACCACGATCAATTGGGCGACTGGCGACGCCTGGCCCTGTGGACCGCGCCGGTCACCCTCGGCGCCGTGCTGATCGTGGTCGAGCCCGACATCGGCACGTCCTCGGTGGTCGTGGCCATCGCGCTGGTCATGCTGGCGGTGGCCGGTCTGTCGCGCGCGCTGCTGGTGCGCATTGTCGCGGTCGGGGCGCTGGCCTTCGGTGGCTACATGATGTACCGGCCCTACTCGGCGAGTCGCTTCTTCTCCTTCCTGCACCCCAACCAGAACCTGATGGGGACCGGCTACCAGCTCCTGCAGTCCAAGATCGGCCTGGGCGCGGGCGGGCTCACCGGTCTAGGCCTCGGGCACAGCCGAGAGAAGTGGGGCCTGCTGCCGAACCCGCACACCGACTTCATCTTCACCATCGTGGGCGAGGAGATGGGATTCATCGGCACGATGGTCGTGCTCGTGCTCTTCGTGGCCTTCCTGCTGTGCGCGACGCGCGTCGCCCAGCGCTGCGCGCACCAGTCGCTGCGACTGGTGGCCGTGGGCATCACCACGTGGATCTGCCTGGAAGCCGCGATCAACGTTGCGTCGGTGGTCGGCGGCTGGGCGGTGACCGGCATCCCCCTGCCCTTCTTCTCCTACGGGGGCACCGCCCTCATCACCGAACTGGCCGCGGTGGGGCTGCTGTACAACATCGCCCACGTCAACTCGCGCACGCCGGACCTTGAGGTCGTGGTCGCGCGACGCTCGCCGGTTGCTCGGCGTCCCGAGCGGTCCGTTCGTCATGCCCAGCCTCGCGTCGAGTCAGCGCCGCGGAGGCGCTAGTGCCTCGGCCGGTCGTGATCACCGGTGGTGGCACGGGCGGGCACGTCTTCGCCATGCAGGCGATCGCCGAAGCGCTGACGCGCGCCGGGGTGGCGCCGCAGCGACTGCGCTACGTCGGGAGTCGGCGGGGCCAAGAGGCGGACCTGCTCGGCGCGGGACCCATCGCTCTCACTCTGCTGGCGGGTCGGGGCCTGCGCCGTTCGGTCACGCCGCGCGACGTGGCGTCCAATGTCCTGGCCGTCTCGGCACTGGCCTGGGCGGTCCTTCGCAGCGCCTTCTTGGTCGCGCGCTGGCGCCCGGCGGTCGTGGTCTCGGTCGGGGGCTACGCGTCATTTCCGGTGTCGGCGGTCACGGCCGTCCTGGGTCGCCGCTTGGTCCTGGTGGAACTCGACGCCGCGCCGGGCGCCGCGCACCGACTGCTCGCGCGGCGTGCCAGCGTGCGCTGCCTGGCCTTCGACGACGGGTCCAACGGTGTGGTCACCGGGGCCCCGGTGCGCGAGGAGATCGCGCGTATCGCGCGCGACGCCCCCGCACGCCGCGCGCAACGACGCCAGATGGTGCCGCCGATCGACGAGGCGCGTCGCGTCGTTGTGGTGATGACGGGTTCGTTGGGCTCGGCCCGGGTCAACGCCGCCGTCGTGGAGTTGGCGGCGCAGTGGGCGAACCGCGCCGATCGGGCGGTCCTGCACGTCACGGGCCGGCGCGACTACCCGTGGGTGCGCGACGCGCTGGTCGCGACGGGCCAGCTCGACTACCGGGTCGAGGCGTTCGCCGACATGGGGGTGCTGTGGTCGGTGGCCGACGTCGCGGTGTGTCGGGCCGGCGCGACCACGATCGCCGAGCTGACCGCCCTGGGGATCGCCGCGGTCCTGGTGCCGCTGCCGCGTGCTCCCGGTGACCACCAGGTCAAGAACGCGCAGTCCCTGGCCGCCGCGGACGCGGCCCTGATCGTGAGCGACGACGAGTGCACCGGCGCGTCGCTCGCCGATGCACTCGACGCGCTGTTGACGGACGGTCGAGCCGAACGGGTGGGCGAAGCGGCGCGGCGCCTGGGTCACCTCGACGCCGCCGCGGCCATCGCGGCCGTGGTCCTTGACGTGGGGCGTGTCACGTGAGTTGGATTGGCCCGGCGACCCGCGTGCACGTGGTTGGGGTCGGGGGTGCCGGGATGAGTGCGCTGGCGCGCCTCCTCGTCGAGGCGGGCTGCGTGGTGTCGGGCTCGGACGCCGCCGCGTCGGCCGAGCTGGACGACCTGCGCACGGTGGGGGTCACGGTGTACGTGGGTCACGACGCCGCGCACGTCGACGGCGCCGCGGTGGTGACCTGGTCACCGGCGGTGGCGACCGACAACGTGGAGTTGACGGCCGCGAGCGAGCGCGGGGCGTTGATGGTCGCGCGCGCGGACCTCTTCGAAGAGCTCGGACGGCGCTACCGCGTCGTCGGTCTCGCCGGCACACACGGCAAGACCACGGCCACCTCGATGATGGTTCACGTGTTGGCGGCGGCCGGCCTCGATGCCGCGCGCCTGGTCGGGGCGCGCGTGCTCGGGGTGGGCGCGAGTGGTCACGACGGGCCCGACGGACTGGTCCTCGAAGCCGACGAGAGCTACGGCACGTTCGCGCGGTTGACGCCGCACGCGCTGGGATTGCTCAACGTCGAGGCCGACCACCTCGACCACTACGGTTCGCTGGCCGCGTTGGAGGCCGAGTTCACCGCCCTCGTGGAACGCACGACCGGGCCGGTGGTGGCCTGGGTGGACGACGAAGGCGCACGTCGCGTGGTCGCGGCCGCGAAGCGGCCCTGCGACGCGGTGGCCCTCGACGTTCCGGCGCGCTGGCGCGTCGCCGACGTGAACGTGACGCGCGACGGCTCGACGTTCTCCGTGCGTGGTCCGTACACCGACGTCAACATCGAGCTAGCGGTCGCGGGACGCCACGCCGTCGCCGACGCGGCAGTGGTCGCCGTCCTCGCGCTCGTCGATGGCGTCGACCCCGCGGCCGTCGTCGCCGGACTCGGCGCCTTTCGCGGCGCCCCGAGGCGCTTCGAACGTCGCGGAGAGTGGCGCGGCGTCGCGGTCTACGAGGACTACGCGCACCTGCCCGGTGAGATCGCGGCCACCCTCGACGCGCTGCACGCGGTTGGCTACGACCGGGTGACCGCGGTCTTTCAGCCCCATCGGGTGACGCGCACGCTGGCCCTCGCCGATGCGTTCGCGCCGTCGTTCGACGCGGCGCGCCACGTGGTGGTCACCGACGTCTACCGCGCCGGCGAGGCCAACCCCGCCGGCGTCACGGGCGAGGTGGTGGCCAACCCGCTGCGCGCGCGACGCGGGGGCGACGTGACGTACGCGCCGAGCTCGACCGACGTGGTTGCCGCACTGGTCGAGTTGCACGACGACAGCGACGTGATCGTTCTGCTCGGCGCCGGGGACGTGGCCGGCGTGGTGGCCGACCTGCCGGACGGTCTGACGTGAGCGCGCTCGACGACCTGATCGCGCGCGCCGGTGCGCGCGTGGTGGCCCACGCCAACCTCGGCGAGCGCACGACCTACCGAGTGGGCGGCGCGGCGGCCGCCCTGGTGACCGTGGCGAACGGGGCCGACCTTGACGAGCTCGGTCCGCTGATCGAGGCCACGGGTCTGCCCGTGGTGGCGCTGGGCCACGGCTCCAACCTGCTGGTAGCCGACGGTGAGCACGACGTCGTGGCGGTGCAACTGGGCGACGGCTTCGCCGAGCTGAGCTGGCGTGACGTCGATGGTGTCGTCGAGGTCGAGGCCGGAGCGGCCCTGGACCTGCCCGTGGCCGCTCGGCGTCTGGCCAGCGACGCGGTGGTCGGCTTCGAGTGGGCGGTCGGCGTGCCCGGAACCTTCGGCGGGGCGGTGTCGATGAACGCCGGGGGACACGGCTCGAACATGGCGGCCAGCGTGGTGCGTACGCGCACGTGGCTGGGCCAGGCGCGCGAGCGCACGCTGGCGGACCTCGACTTCGGGTACCGCACGTCAGGACTGGAACCGGGCGAGCTGGTGACGGGCGTCACGTTGCACCTCGCGCGTGGCGACGCCGCGGCGGCCCTCGAACAGGTACGTGAGATCGTGCGGTGGCGCCGAGCCCACCAGCCCGGCGGCGCCAACGCCGGGAGCGTCTTTCGCAACCCACCCGACGACACGGCGGGTCGTTTGATCGACGCGGCCGGACTGAAGGGAGTGCGCGTTCGCAGCGCCGTCGTCTCGTCCAAGCACGCCAACTTCATCCTGGTCGATCGCGGCGGTCAGGCCAACGACGTGGCGCAGCTGATGCAGCTCGTGGCTCGGCGCGTCGCCGAGCAGTTCGGGGTCGAGCTGGTGAGCGAGCACCGGCTCATCGGCTTCGAAGGCAGCGGGTGAGTCGGCGCCGCCCGGTGGCCGCGTCGGGTGCCCGCGCGCGAGTCGAGAAACCTCCGCGGCGAGGACATCGAGTCGTACGAGTGCTGGTCGTGGTCCTGCTCGCCGCGGCCACGCTCGTCGCGGGCGGCGAGTGGGTGGTGCGCCAGTCGTACTTTCGCGTGCACCACGTCACCGTGACGGGCCTCTCGCACGAGTCGGCCGCGGCCGTGCTCACGGCCAGCGGTCTGTCGGCTCACCCGCCGATGATCGACGTCAGTGCCGTGCAGATCGCGCAGCGACTGAGCGCCTTCACCTGGATCGGCCACGTCGCCATTGTCAAGCACTGGCCCGACACGCTGGACCTGACCGTGCGCGAGCGCGTCGCGGTGGCCGTCGCGTTCGACCCGCACCACCACCTGCGTTACGTCGACCGCGCCGGCCACGACCTCGGGGCCGCACCGCTGAACGCCAACCTGCCCACCCTGGCGTACCTGCACCCGCGCACCGGCACGTGGCCCTACGAGCACGCCGGGCGCGCGGCGGCGATGGTCGCTGCGCTGCTGCCACCGGCCTTCGCGGCGCAGGTCTCGGTGATCACCGTGGACCAGCACGACATCGTGACCTTGAGAATGACCACGCCCGTGACCTTCATCCTGGGGGTGCCCACGCAGCTGCACGCCAAGTTCGTGGCGGTCGCCTCGGTGATTGCCCACGAGACGCTGCGGCCCGGCGACGTGGTGGACGTGAGCGTCCCGGGGGCGTTGGCCGTCACCGGGCCGCCGCCCTCGTGATTCGCCATTTGACCCCCTACCGGGCCCTGACTAGCCTTCAAAGACATTTCGTGCGACAAGATCGTGGCCTCCATTGCGGTGGGACACAATGGAAGGGTCGATCCAAGGGGAGTCCATGAGTCTGAGCCAGAGCAACTACCACGCCGTCATCAAGGTGATCGGCGTGGGTGGTGGAGGTGTCAACGCGGTTAACCGCATGATCACCTCGGGTCTGCGCAACATCGAGTTCATCGCCGCCAACACCGACGCGCAGGCGCTTCTGCTCAGCGAAGCCGACCTCAAGCTCGACATCGGACGCGAACTGACCCGCGGCCTGGGTGCGGGCAGCGACCCGGAGATCGGCCGCCAGGCGGCCGAGGACCACCGCGCCGAGATCGAAGAGTCCTTGAAGGACGCCGACATGGTCTTCATCACGGCCGGCGAGGGTGGTGGCACCGGCAGCGGCGGAGCCCCGGTGGTCGCCGACGTGGCTCGGTCCATGGGGATCTTGACCATCGGCGTGGTCACGCGCCCATTCTCCTTCGAGGGCAAGCGTCGCGCCACCCAGGCCGACAAGGGGATCGAGCAACTGCGCGGCAAGGTCGACACGCTCATCGTGATCCCCAACGACCGCCTGCTCTCGGTGACCGCCGCGGACACGAGCATGCTCGAGGCGTTCAAGATCGCCGACGACGTGCTGCTGTCGGCGGTGCGCGGGGTGACCGACCTGATCACCGTGCCCGGACTGATCAACACCGACTTCGCGGACGTCAACACCATCATGCGCAACGCCGGCACCGCCATCATGGGCGTGGGCCAGTCCACCGGCGAGGGTCGGGCCGTCAATGCGGCGCGCGCGGCGATCACCTCACCGCTGCTCGAGACCTCGATCGACGGCGCGCGCGGCATCCTCATGAACATCGTGGGCGGACCCGGTGTCACGCTCACCGAAGTCACGGACGCGGCGAGCATCATCCACTCGGTGGCCCACCCGGACGCCAACATCATCTTCGGCAGCGTGATCGACGACAGCATCGGCGACGCGGTGCGCGTCACCGTGATCGCCGCGGGCTTCAGCGCGGACCACAAGCCCAAGTCGGCCGTCACCGTCTCGGAGCCGGTGATGACCGAGGGTCCGCGCGCGGACATCTTCGCCACGCCCACCGGCGACGACCTGTTCGACGTCGGGGGCGACGACGACCTGCCAAGTTTCCTGCGCTGAGGCGAGCAACGTCGAGACCCTCGCGGCACGCCTGAGCGACCTGCGCGAACGCGTCGCGCGCGGTGGTCGCGACCCCGAGGGCGTGCGCATCGTCGCCGTCACCAAGACCTTCTCCGCGCTCGACGTACGCGCGGCCTACGACGTGGGCCTGCGCGTGGTGGGCGAGAACTACCTCAACGAGTTGGTGGCCAAGCGCGACGCGACGAGTGACGTGGATCTCACCTGGCACTTTCTCGGGGCGCTGCAGACGAACAAGATCGCCCGGGTCTGCGCGGCGGCCGATGTGCTGTGTTCGGTGGCACGGGTGCGCGAGCTCGACCGGATCGCCGCGGCGCGGCCGGGGACGCGCGTCTACGTGGAGGTCGACTTCACTAGCTCGCCCGTGCGACCGGGCGCGTCACCCGGTGAGGTCGCACGACTGGTCGCGCGGGGACGAGAGTTGGCGCTCGACGTCGCCGGGCTGATGACCGTGGGTCCCGCGGACCCGGCGGGCGCGCGCGATGCGTTTCGCGCCACGTCGGACCTCGCCGACGAGTTGGGCCTCGTGGAGCGCTCGATGGGCATGAGCGACGACCTGGAGATCGCGCTGGCCTGCGGTTCGACCGAGATCCGCGTGGGCCGCGCGCTCTTCGGTCCTCGGGGCGCGGCGACGGCGCTGGCCTAAACTGGCGCGACGGCGGGACCTTGAGGAGAACGAGATGAAGGAACGGATGCGCAAGGCCCTCGGCTTCCTGGGCCTGATCGAGGACGAGTACGGCGAGTACGGGGCGAGCACGCCGAGCCGGCCCTTCACCGATCCCGGCTACGACGAGGACCCCGAGTGGTCCACGCCGGCGGTCACGTCGCCGCGGCCCTTCCCGGTGAGCTCGGCCAACTCGGCTCCGGCGCGCCCGATGCCCGCCGCGCGCCCCGGGCCGGTGAGCGGTCCGGACGCCGCTCCGCGACTGCGCCCGGTGCCTAGTAACCGGATCCGCACGCTGGCCGCGCCCTCCGAGGACGACCTCGCGGTGGTCGTGCCGCTCAACTACAACGAGTCCCAACGCGTGACCGACCTGCTGCGCGTGCACCGTCCCGTCTTGCTCAACGTCTCGGGCCTGGACGCGGAGGTGGCGCGCCGCGTCGTGGACTTCACCGCCGGCACGATCTACGCGCTGCGCGCCAAGATCGAGCCCCTGGCCCCGGGCGTGTACCTCATCTTCTTCACCGACACCCCGGTGTCCCACGACACCCGAATGCGCCTGCGCGCGACGAACTATCGATCGTTCAGCCCCGCATGAGCCTGGTCCACACGCTGATCTGGCTGTACATCTGGGTCCTGATCGTCGCCGCGATCCTCAGCTGGTTCCCAGCGCGCTCCGACGGCGCGCTGGTGGGCGTCCAGCGCGTGCTCAACCGGCTCTGTGATCCGGTGCTGCGCCCGCTGCGCGCGATCCTGCCGCGACCGAGCGTCGGCGGGGTGGGCATCGACCTGTCGGTGTTCGTGGCCATCATCGTGCTCGAGATCATCAACACCGTGATCTAGCCGCGCCCCTCGCCGAGCCGGCGGTAGGGTGACTGCATGGACAGCACCGACAACGTTTTCTCGGCGATCGACGCCATCGACACGGTGGCCTTCAAGGTCGGACTCAAGGGGTACAACGTCGACGAGGTCGACGAGTTCCTCGAACGGCTCTCGGCCGAGGCCCGTCAATTAAAGGACCAGCTGGCCCAGCAGCGCCAGCAGCTGCGCCAGGCGGCCGGTCGCATCGACCAGCTCGAGGGCGGACGACCCCTGGCCGCGGTGGCGGCCCCCGCGCCGACCCCCGAGGCCGCCCCGGAACCGCGGCCGCTCTCGCCGGTGGTCGGCGCCGAGCGCGTCACCTCCATGATCGCCATGGCCCAGCAGTTCATCGAACACGCCCAGCAAGAGGCCGAGGCCAAGGCCCGCGAGCTCACGGTCGCCGCTCAGGAGCGCGCGCGCGAGATCGTCACCGAGGCGCGCAGTCGCGCCGAGGACGAGGTCAACCGTCTTAACGGCCTCAAGCAGCGCCTCGGCGAGGACGTCGAAAAACTCGCCCGCCAGCTCGAACTCGAGCGCACGCGCCTCGGCGCGGCGCTGTCGGAGTTCTCGCGCTGGGTGGAGTCGACGCTGCGCGTCGGGGGTGGCCGACCGTCGTCGGCGCCGGGAGCCCCGTCCGTCTCGCCGTCGACCTCGGCCACCGCGACCGCAACCACGCGGCCCGCCGCGCCGCCGCCGGCGCCCCCACCGGACACCGAGGCGACGACGATCGGACAGGTCCTGCGCCTTGACGGGTCGAGCGACGAGCGTTCGTAGGGGGACCCTCGACTGCTAGGGTCGGCGCGCACCCGTCAGCCCAAGGAGTTCTGAATGTCCCCCAGTGCCTCGAAGAAGGCCCCGGCGAAGAAGGCTACGGCCAGGAAATCTGCGCCAAAGAAGGCCCCGGCGAGGAAGAGCGCGCCCGCGCGACCCTCTCGCGCGACGCCCAAGAGTTCGAAAAAGACCACGCGCCGCCCGACGTCCTCGCGCGCCGCGGGCGCCAAGAAGGTCGCCAGCAAGGCCGTCAAGCCGGCCAAGCGCCCGGGTCCCACACCGGCCCAGCGCGCCGCCGCGGCCAAGAAGGTGGCCGCGGAAAAGGCCCGCGCCGCCGCCCAGCGCGCCCGCGCCGCCGCCGCCGCCAAGGCCCTGCGCGAGCGTGAGGCCAGGGCCCGCGCCGCGGCCAAGGCCCGCGCCGCCGTCCTGCGCGCCCGGGTTGTAGCGGCCGCCAAGGCCAAGAAGGAGCGCGAGGTCAAGGCCCGCGCCGCGGCCAAGGAGCGTGAGCTCCAGCGCAAGGCGCGCGACAAGGCCGCCGCCGAGGCGAAGAAGCAGCGCGACATCGACGCCAAGCGCAAGGCCATCGACGCGGAGAAGCAGCGCAAACTGCGCGAGATCGAGCGGCGCCACCAAGACGAGTTAAAGCGCCTGCAGCGTCGCGAGGCCGAAGAGCTCAAGCGCCGCGAAGCGCTCGAGCGCAAGATGCACTCCAAGCCCTACGGCGACGACACGGCGCTGCTCGATGAGTTGCGTGAGCGTCTGCTCGAGGTGCGCGCGGCCACCGCCGAGCAGATCGCCGTCAGCGAGACCGAGGCCAACGAGATGCTGGTCGACCGCGAGCGCCTCGAGTACGACGACGAGGACGGTTCCAGCGTCGCCTCGGACATCCAGCGCGACCAGCTGAAGGACTTCGCCGCCGCATTGCGGCTCAAGATCGACGAGATCGACGTCGCCCTGGGCCGGATCGCCGACGGCAGCTACGGGCGCTGCGACGAGTGCTACGAGCCGATCACGGTGGCCCGGCTGCGCGCACAGCTGCCGGTGTTCACCTGCGTGTCGTGCCGGGCGGCCGTCTAACGCGACGCGTCAACCCCACCGTCATCGTGGTGGCCCTCGTGGTCACCGCGCTCGACGCACTCACCAAGGCCTGGGCCCGCCACGACCTGGCGCACCACAACGTGCACGTGGCCGGGGCGGTGTGGCTCAAGCTTCGCTTCAACGCCGGCGTGTCGTTCTCGGTCAATCCCGCGGGCCCCTTCCTCACGACGGTGGTCACGATCGTCGTTGCCTTGGTCGTGGTGGTGGTCGGCCTACGGGCGCGACCGGGCGTTGCGGCGGTCGGTTTTGGGCTCCTGCTCGGAGGGGGACTGGCCAACGTCATCGACCGCCTGGCCGCCCAGCCTCACCGGGTGACCGACTTCATCGCCCTGGGCAACTTTCCGGTCTTCAACCTGGCCGACGTGTCCATCACCGCGGGCTTCATCGTGTTGTTGGTGGTGGCGCTGCGCGGTGAGGCCCTGACCGCGCGATGAGCGGCCCCGACCCGTTCGACGGCGAGGTGCTCGACCTGAGCGTGCCCGCGGGCCTCGACGGGCTGCGCGTGGACCGGGCGCTGTCGATGCTCACCGGGTTGTCGCGCGCCCAAGCCCACGACGTCCTGGTCGCGGGCGCGCTGACCCTGGACGATCGCGTGATCGCCAAGCCGTCGCACCTGGTGAGTGAGGGCCAGCACCTGGTCGCGGTGCTGGCCCTGGACGCCGACGTTGAGGTCATGGGCGAGTCCGACGTCCTCGTCGACGTGGTGCTGGAGGACCCCGATTTCTTGGTCGTGGACAAAGCGCCAGGGATGGTGGTGCACCCCGGGGCCGGCCAACGTCACGGCACACTGGTCGCGGGGCTGCTCGCGCGCTACCCCGAAATGGCGGAACTGTCGCGCTCGGGCCCGTGCGACCCGGGGCGACCCGGCGTCGTGCACCGACTCGACAAGGGCACGTCGGGTCTGTTGGTCGTCGCGCGAACACCCGAGGGGTTCGACTCGCTCAGTTCACAGATGACCGACCGACTCGTGGCGCGCACCTACGTGGGTGCGGTCGAGGGTCACGTCAGCGAAGACCGCGGTGAAGTCGACGCCCCGATCGGACGCTCACCGCGGACCCCCACCATGATGGCGGTGCGCGCCGACGGTCGCCCGGCGCGCACGCACTACGAGGTCGTCACCCGTATCGAGTCGCCGACGTCGACGGTGCTGCGCCTCACCCTCGAGACCGGTCGCACGCACCAGATCCGGGTGCACCTGGCCGCGATCGGCCACCCGGTGATCAACGACGCGCGCTACGGACACCGACGCGACACCCGGCTCGACAGCGAACGGGTCTTCCTGCACGCGAGCGCGCTCGGTTTTTCTCACCCGCGCACGGGCGAGCCCGTGCGGGTGACCTCGGCGCTGCCGGCGGATCTGGCCCCGCTGGTTCCGGCGGGGGTGTCTCTCTAGACCGTCTGGTGGGCGGCGACGACCTTGTCATCGTCACGCAGCAGTGCGAGCGCTTCCTCTTCGGCGCGGCGCACACGGCGCACCCCGATGTCCATCTTGGTGGCCGTGGCCTGCAGTGACAGGGGAGTGGCCCCGTCGAGTCCGAAGCGGTGCACCAGCACTTCGCGCTGGAGATCGCTCAACTGACCCAGGGCGTCGTGCAACTCCTCGTCCATCATGGCCTGCTCGACCTCGCCCACCCAGTCGCGCTCGCTCGGTGCGACCAGGTCTCCCAAGGTCGTGGCCGAGTCCGAGGACGCGGGCTGGTCCAGGCTGGCGGTGACCCCGGCCAGGCCGCGCAGCGAGTCGCGGACCTCCTTGGTCATCCCGGTGGCCTCGGTGAGCTCGTCGTCGGTCGGCGCGCGGCCGAACAGCGACGTGAGCTCGCCGGTCGTCGCCTCGAGGCGCTGGAGCTGCTCTCCCACCTCGAGGGGGATGCGGATGGTGCGTCCGTGCTGCTGGACGGCGCGCTGGAGCGACTGGCGGATCCACCAGGTCGCGTAGGTCGAGAACTTGAAGCCGCGTTCCCAGTCGAACTTCTCGACCGCACGCAGCAACCCGAAGGTTCCCTCCTGGACGAGGTCGACCATCTCGACGCCGCGGTCCTGATAGCGCCGGGCCCAGTGAAGGACCAGGCGCAGGTTGGCCGCGACCATCTGCTTCTTGGCTTGTTCGTCACCAGCGGTGACGCGCTTGGCGAGCTCGACCTGCTCGTCGTAGTTCGGCATCGGGTACCGGTCCAGGTCCCTCATCAAGAGACCCAGCATGTCGTTGGTATTGACCGAAGATCGGCGGGGGGCGGTGCTCATCTATATCTCCTCGTTACGAACATCGTCGTCGCCCCGGGAGGCCCGGAATTTCTCCTACCGGCGCCTAATTAATTTACCACCCTTTAGTTGCAAGCGCAAGGTTCGCCAGTTCTACGGGCGTCAGGCGCTGTGGGTTCGTTTGACCGGGGTCCCGCCGCGCGCCTGGACGACCATGTCGTCCAGGGTGTAGCTCGAGAGGTGCTCGCGCATGTGGTTGCCCACGTCGGACCAGACGCCCAGGAGCACGCACTGGCCCTCGTGGTCGCACGCGCCGTCCTGGTGGGGCTGGCCGAAGTCGCCGGCCACGATCGGCCCGTCGACCGCCGCAACCACCTCGGCCAGGGTGATGGTTTCGGGTGGTCGGGCCAGCACGTAGCCGCCGCCCACGCCGCGCTTGGACCTCACCAGGCCCACGCCCTTGAGGCTCAACAGGATCTGCTCGAGGTAGGGCTGGGGTAGACCGGTACGCTCGGCGAGGTCACGCACCGAGACCGGCAGTGTCACGTCGTCGCGCAGCGCCAGGCTCAGGAGCGCCCGGCTCGCGTAGTCCCCCCGAGTCGATACCCTCACGGGTCCAGTCTAGGGACGTCGCGAGATGCGCCCGGGGTGCACGGGCGCGCCGACAGGTCTGGCACACTGCCTAGGTGGAAGATCCGACGAACGAGAACGTGTCAGTCGGTCCCGACGAGGTGCTCTCGCCGGGCCAGGGCGAAGCGCCCGCCCCCGAGGAGAACGCCGACTACATCAGCCAACCGGCCAAGGTCATGCGCATCGGCTCGATGGTCAAGACCCTGTTGGACGAAGCGCGCTCGGCGCCACTCGACGAGGCTGGGCGCGCGCGACTGCGTGAGATCTACCAGACCTCGATCCAGGAGCTCTCTGGCGCGCTGTCACCCGACCTGGGCGGCGAACTGTCGCGCATGGTGCTGCCCTTCTCCGGAGACGTGCCGTCCGAGTCCGAGCTGCGCGTGGCCCAGGCGCAGCTGGTCGGCTGGCTCGAAGGACTCTTTCACGGCATCCAGGCGTCGCTCTTTGCCCAACAGGCCGCCGCGGCCGCGCAGCTGGAGAAGATGCGCGACCGATCGCTCAATCCTGGCGCCACCGAGCCTCGCTCGGGCACCTACCTCTGAGCCGTGGGGCGAGCGCGTGACGGGGTGGCCCTAGTCTCGGCGCGCTGTGGCGCCGCGCGCGCGCCCGAAAGGTTCCGTGCCGATGTCTGAGGAGTTCGTCCACCTCCACAACCACACCGAGTACTCCATGCTCGACGGTGCGGCGCGCATCGAGGAGTTGGTGCTGGCGGCCAAACTGGACGGCCAGCGCGCGCTGGGCATCACCGATCACGGCAATCTCTACGGGTTGATCGAGTTCTACGACACCTGTCGCGCCCACGGGGTGACGCCGGTGCTGGGACTCGAGGCGTACATGGCGGCGACGTCGCGCTTCGACCGCCCGGCGCGGCGCGGAAAGATCGACGACACCGGGGGAGAGACCGAGGGGGGAGGCAAGCTCTACCACCACCTGACGCTGCTGGCGGTGTCGGACCTGGGCTACCGGCACCTGCGCGAGCTGTCGTCGATGGCCTTCCTGGAGGGCTACTACTACAAGCCGCGCGTCGACTGGGAACTGCTCGAGCGCTACGCGCCGGGGTTGATCGCCACCTCCGGGTGCCTCGGCGGCGTGGTGCTGCAGGCACTCCTGCGCGACGACGTACCCAAGGCGCGCGAGCTGGCCGGACGACTGCAGTCGATCTTTGGACCGGAGAACTTCTTCATCGAACTCCAGGACCACGGCCTGGTCGACCAGGCGCGCACCAATCCTCAGCTGGTGGCCCTGGCCCGGGACCTCGGCGCGCCGCTGCTGGCGACCAACGACCTGCACTACGTGCACCACGGCGACGCCGAGATGCACGACGCGCTGTTGTGCGTGGGCACGGGATCGCTGGTCGCGGACCCCGACCGGTTCCGCTTCCACAGCGACCAGCACTACCTCAAGAGCTCGGCCGAGATGCGCCACCTGTTTCGCGAGGTCCCCGAGGCCTGCGACAACACGCTGCTCATCGCCGAGCGCGCCCAGGTCACCATCGAATTCGACAACGACGCGCTGCCCCAGTTCCCGTTACCGGACGGCTACGGCGCGTCCACCCACGCCGAGGGCGCGAATCGCTACCTGCGCGACCTGACCTACCACGGGGCCGCCGAAAGATACGGCGACGTCACGCCGGCGATTCGTGAGCGGCTCGACTACGAGTTGGGTGTGGTCGCCGACATGGGCTTTTCGGACTACTTCTTGGTGGTCTGGGACCTGATCCGACACGCGCGAGAGCAGGGCATCCGCGTGGGACCCGGGCGCGGGTCGGCGGCGGGGTGCTGCGTCGCGTACTGCCTGGCCATTGTGGACCTGGACCCGATCCGCTTCGGGCTCATCTTCGAGCGGTTCCTCAACCCGGGACGCAAACAGATGCCCGACATCGACATGGACTTTGACGAGCGCTACCGCGGCGACATGATCCGCTACGCCGCCGAGCGCTACGGCTCAGACCACGTGGCCCAAATCGTGACATTCTCGACCATTAAGGCGCGCGCGGCGGTGCGCGACGCCGCGCGGGTGCTGGGGTACCCGCCGGGACTCGGCGACAAGATCGCCAAGGCCATGCCGCCGCTCGTGATGGGCCAGGACCTGCCGCTGCGCGCGTGCTTCACGCGCCTGGCCGGGTACGAGGCGCGCTACGCCGAGGCGGCCGAGCTGCGATCGCTGTACGCCAGTGACCCGGACGTCACGCACGTGGTCGACGTGGCCAAGGGATTCGTCGACAAGCGCCGCCAGGACGGCATCCACGCCGCGGCGGTTGTGATCACCAAGGAGCCGGTGCTCGAGTACGTGCCGGTGCAGCGCAAGTCCTCCCCGGGCGGCGCCGGCGAGGACGCACCGATCGTCACCCAGTACGAGGCGTCAGCGATCGAGAAGCTCGGTCTGCTCAAGATGGATTTCCTCGGCCTGCGCAACCTGGCCATCATCGAGCGCACCCTGGAACACGTGCGACGCCGCCACGGCGTCGAGGTCGACATCGACCACGTACCCCTCGACGACCCCCAGGTCTACGAGATGCTGCGCCTGGGTAACTCGATCGGCATCTTCCAGCTCGAGGGCGACAAGATGCGCCAGCTGATGCGGCGCCTGGCGCCCACGTCCTTTGAGGACATCGCCGCGATCAACGCGCTGTACCGACCCGGGCCGCTCAGTGAGGGTGTGCACAACGACTACGCGGATCGCAAGAACCTGCGACAGGCGGTGTCCTACGACGACCCGGTGCTCGAGGAGATCCTCGGCGAGACCTACGGGCTGATGATCTACCAAGAGGACATCATGCGCGTGGCCACCAAGATCGCCGGTTTCACGATGTCCGAAGCCGACGACCTGCGCAAGGCGTGCTCCAAGAAGATCCGCGAGATGATCCAGGCCCAGCGCGCCAAGTTCGTCGCCGGCGCCGAGCGCGAGGGCTACGGCAAGGCCCTGGGCGATGCCATCTTCAATAAGATCGAACCCTTCGCCGACTACGCGTTCAACAAGAGCCACGCCTACGGCTACGCCCTGCTCGGGTACCAGAACGCCTGGCTGAAGGCCAACTACCCGGTCGAGTACATGGCCGCGTTGCTGACGTCGTTTCGCGAGGACAAGGACAAGAGTGCCGCCTACCTCAACGAGGCGCGCCAAATGGGCATCACCGTGGCCGTGCCCGACGTCAACGAGTCCTTCGCCGACTACGCGCCGAGTACTCGGGCCGAGTCGACCATCCTGTTCGGCATGGCCGCGGTTCGCAACGTCGGTGCGTCACTGGTCGAGCGCATCGTCGCCGAGCGCGACGCGAATGGCGCCTTCACCTCGGTCTACGACTTCGTGCGCCGGGTCGATCCCATGGTGCTCAACCGCCGGTCAATGGAGTCGCTCATCAAGGCCGGCGCCTTCGATTCACTGGGGGTGGCGCGCCTGGCCCTACTGCTCAAGGTCGACGAGATCATCGAGGTGACGCTCAACCGGCGCAAGGACCTCTCCCTGGGAATCTCGACGCTGTTCGCCGCGATGGGCGACTCGGGGGACCACGACGACTGGGAGGGAACCGAGGTGGCGCTCGGCGACGCGGAGTTCGACCCCGCGGTCAAGCTCGAGTTCGAGCGCGAGATGCTCGGCACCTACATCTCGGACCACCCGCTTTACAAGGTGGAGTCGACGCTTCGCGCGCGTACCGACGGCACCATCGGCGAGGTCATGGAACGCGCCGACGAGCTCGTGGGCTCGGGGCGCGCGGTCACCATGGGCGGCATCCTGACCGAGGTCCAGGTGCGTACCACCAAGGCGGGTCAGCCGTACGCGCGGGTGGTCCTCGAGGACCTTGGCGGCTCGACTGAGATCATCTTCTCGGCGCGTACCTTCGCCGCGACGAGTGGCTTTCTGGCCAAGGACAACGTGGTGCTGATCAAGGGCCGACTCGACCATCGCGACGAGGAGGTGCGCTTCAGCGCGTTGGACGTCTCGCTGCTGCGTTCGGACCCAGCCACCGAAGAGTTGCGACTCTCGCTGGGACCCGAGGATTTGACGCAGGGCTCGATCGCCGCGCTGCGCGAGATCCTGGCGCGCTATCCGGGTCCGTCGCCGGTGATCGTCGAAGCCGCCTCGGGCAAGACCTACAAGCTCGGCCCCGCCTTCAACGTCAACATCGCCGGTGTGGTGGGCGATTTGCGCTCTGAATTCGGCCGCAACGTCATAAAGGCCTAGCCCCGAAACTCGGGTCACAGAACTCTCGTAGAATGGGTTCCTATGGCAATGACCGTTACCACCAAGGACACCACTGCACTCAGCGACGCCGAACTCGCGGAGATGGCCGACCTGTGCGTCGACCGCGAGCCCAACTTCGACATCGGCTTCCTGTCCAAGCAGCGTGAGGAGTGGGTGCTCGTCACCTACGCCCGCGAGGGCAACAAGTTGCGCGGCTACTCGTTCGGCACGCTCGAGCGCATCGGGGGGACACCCTCGCTGCTGGTGGGTCTGCTGCTGGTGGACCGCAACACCAAGTCCGACCAGACGCTGCGCGCGATCCTGCACGACCAGTTCCGCCGGGCTCTCCTCGCCTTCCCCGACGAGGACGTCCTGCTGGGCACGCGCCTGTGCACCCCCGACGGCCTGCGGGCCTTCGTAGGCCTCGACGACGTCGTGCCCCGCCGCGGCTACAAGCCCACGGGCGAGGACCGGGCCTGGGCGCGGCGCCTGGCCAAGCGCTTCGGCTCCGAGAAGTCCATCGACGACAAGACCTTCGTGATGAGCGTGTCGCCGGGTCCCGTCGGGGGACTGGACTACACGGCCGCCAAGGCCACGCTGCCCGATGGCGCCGAGGAGCTCTTCGCCGCGGTCAACTGCGAGAACGGCGACCGCCTGGTGGTCTTCGGCTGGGCCATGGCTGAGGCGCTGGCCTCGGGCAAGCTCCCGCGCTAGCTCAGTTTCTCGGCAGCAGTCCGGTGCAGCTCTTGTAGCAGTGCCCGTCAATGGGCACCGAGAGCGTCGTCAGCACGTACGTCGGGCGAAAGCCGAGCGCGGTCGCCAGGTCCTTGCCGGCCAGCGAGGTGCGTCGCGTTGCCTCCATCGTGCGCACCGCGTAGGTGTCCTCGCACACCAACCAGACGTCGTCGCCGAACCAGCCGAAGCGCACCCAGGTGGACCCGTCGTCGAGGCGTCGCAGTAGCTGCGGACCCCGGTCGGCGGCAACGAGTGCGACACTCGGACGCTCGCCGCGAAACTCCCAATAGGGCGCACTCGGTCCGCGAAAACCGAAGAGTGGCCCGTCCGGGGGCGAGGAGATCTGTTCGAGCCAGCCGCGGATCCGACGACCCCGGTACGTGCCGAGCCGGCGGGGCAGCTCGCTCAAGGTGATCGACTCGGGTTGGGCCAGGTCGTTTCGTTCGAGGTCGTCAGCCAGTTGACCCTCGACCACGTCGAACGCGGCGAGGTCGGTTTCGAGGTGCTCGGGCCAGGGAACTCGCCAGCGCACGATGGCCTGGGACGCGAGGTCCACCACCGTCGTGCTCTCGTTCGTCGAGCCCAGCACCAGGCCGACCATCTGTGAGCCCGGCGTCAGGTCGACGGTCGGGCGTGACGGGGTGCGCTCGACGAGGCGCTTGATGGCCCGCGCGGCGGGGTCGCGCCACAGCGGGGACATCAGAGCGTCGCCGTGACTTGCGCGTCGAACTCTGCTGGCGACGTGGCGGGCGTGTGGCACACGCCGCCGCGACACAGGTAGGCGACTCCCGTCTCACGTTGCGCGAGCAGGGGCGAGGTGCCGGTGCCGGAGATGTAGACAGCGCGCGCCATGGCCCTCGATCGTACGTGGTGGGCGAGCGGACCCGGCTCGCCCGGCACCACCACCTCGACGCCGTCGAGCGCGAAGCCCGCGCCGTCGACGAGCACCGGCACGACCAGGGGGTGCGTCGTGAGCAGCGGCGCGCCGAGGCTCACCAGTCGCCGCGCCACGGCCAGCACGTCGGCGTCGCCGACGATCAGGGCGAGGCGAGCCAGGGCGCGCGTCGCGACGGAGTGCGCCGAGGGGGTTGCGCCGTCAAAGAGCTCCTTAGGACGCAGCGCCAGGTCGGTGACCAGGGTGCTCGAGGTGACCAGACCGAAGCCGTCGTTGGGGGCACGCGAGCTGGGCAGCGGTCCGTCCCAGTGGTGGTCGATGAGGTCGCGCGCAACGGCACGCGCCCGATCGGTCCAGGTGTCGTCGCCGGTCACCTCAAACGCGTCGACCAGCGCGTCGATCAGCCACGCCAGATCGTGAGCAGTGGCGCGAGCCCCCGGTCGTTCGGTGCGCCACCACCCGTCGGGCGCGCGGTGCGTCATCGACAGCGAGTCGAGCAGGTCGCACCCGGCGCGCTCGTAGGCGCCGTCGCGGCTCCACAGGAGTGCGCTGGCGAACATCGCGTTCCACTCCAGGACCACCTTGGTGTCGCGACCCGGTTGCGGTCGCGCGGCGCGCGCCGCGCGCAGCGCCGCCAGCGCGGCAGCCAGCTCGGGTGGCGTCGTAAATGGCTCGTTGTCGCCCAGTCGCGGAATGCTGCGTCCCTCGACCTCGCCCGGTCCAGCCAGGCGCCATCGAGCGAGCACCGCCGCGAGATCGCTCTCGCGGCCCGCGCGCACAAGTGCGTCGCGTACCTCGTCCTCGGTCCAGGTCACGTGACGTCCCTCGACGCCGCCGGCGTCGGCGTCGAGGGAGGCAGCGAACCCGGCATCAACGCGGAGATTTTCGAGAACGAAGTCCAGAGTGGCCGTGGCCACGTCGCGCCAGTCGGCGCCTCCGCCGACGGCACGATCGGCCCACAGGTAGGCCCGCACGAGGAGCGCCTGGTCGTAAAGCATCTTCTCGAAGTGCGGCACGTGCCACTCGGCGTCCACGCTGTAGCGCGCGAAGCCACCACCGACGTGGTCGTAAAGGCCGCGTCGCGCCATCGCGTTCAACGTGCGCGACACCGCGCCGCGAGCGTCGGGGTCGTCGAACTCAGCGAGCGCCATCACGTAGTCGGCGCGCGGGAATTTCGGTGCTGGTCCGAATCCGCCGTTGTCCTCGGCGCGCGAAATTAGTTCACCCCTCAGGGTTCGGCGGACCGCCCGAAGGTCCCAGTCGTCACTTACCGGCGCGAGGTGATCGACGACGGCGACCTCGTGGTCCAGCGCTGTGCGCAGCTCGCGCGCCTGGGCCAGAACCTCGTCTCGCCGACCGGTCCACGCGTCACCCAGCGCCGCCAAGAGGCGTGGCAGACCCACGTGGCCGAACCGGTCCTCGGGTGGAAAGTAAGTGCCAGCGTAAAAGGGGTCCCCGTCCGGCGTCATGAAGACCGACATTGGCCAGCCGCCCTGGCCGGTCATTAGTTGCGTCGCGGCCATGTAGGCGGCGTCAACGTCGGGACGCTCCTCGCGATCGACCTTGATGGGCACGAAGGAGTCGTTGATCTGGCGAGCGATCTGCGGATCCTCAAAGCATTCGTGGGCCATGACGTGGCACCAGTGGCAGGCCGCGTACCCCACCGACAAGAAGACGGGCCGGTCGTGGGCGCGCGCAAACTCGAACGCGTCCGGACCCCAGATCCACCAGTCGACAGGATTGTCCACGTGCTGGGCCAGGTAGGCCGATCGCACGTCCTCGGCGTCGCGCAAGCGTGGCACGCTAGCGGGCGATTGCGCGGCGCGCGAGGTCTCTCACGTGGGCATCGTAGGTGCAGCGCCGGGCGCCACATCACGGGGTTCAGGAATAATGGCACGGTGGAGCTCGAGTACCCCCTACGCACGGAGCGGCTGACGCTGCGGCCGTTGGTCGTCGGGGACCTCGACGACCACTTTCGAATGTTCTCAGACCCGCAGGTCGTGCGATACCTCTACGACTCGCCGATGGACCGCGGTGAGGCGGCGGCACAACTGGAGCGCCGGCTGCACTGGCAACTGCCCGCCGAGGGCGAGTGGCTCAACCTCGCCGTGGAGGCGGACGGTGTCTTCGTCGGCGAGTCCGGAGTGTCATTGACGAGCCGCGTGCACGACCAGTGCGAGGTCGGCTACGTCTTTGACCCGCGCTATCAAGGTCGTGGATACGCCACCGAGGCCACGGCGTGCATGATCGACATTGCCTTCGAAAAGCTGGGGGCGCACCGCGTCACGGCACAGCTCGACGCGCGAAACGACGCCTCGGCGCGCGTCCTTCAACGCCTCGGACTTCGTCGCGAAGCGTGGCTGCGCGAGAACGAGTTCGTCAAGGGCGAGTGGACCGACGAGATCGTTTACGCGGTCCTGGCCGATGAGTGGGCACAGCGCGGACAACAGATGAGCTAAGGCGCTGCGCGCTGGGTGCCCCGGGCGACGAAATCGCGATCGGTTCCATTGGAAACGGCACTCTTGAGCCGTCATCGGTGCCCGGGTTTAGAAGGGTCTGCGTGTCGCGCTCGATACGCTGACCAACGTTCGCACTGATTGGAGGACGTGTGACCACACCCCTGCGCTGGGGAATCGTCGGGACCGGTGGGATCGCCCATCGCTTCGTCCAGGACCTCGAATTCACGGACGAGGGCGTCGCCGTCGCGGTGGGTTCACGCACGCTCGAGTCGGCCAACTCGTTCGGTGACGCGCTCGGCGTCGCGCGCCGCTATGGGTCCTACGAGGAGCTCGTCGCCGACCCCGATGTGGACGCCGTCTACGTGGCAACCCCTCACCCTTTCCATCACGACAACGCCCGGCTGGCCCTCGAGCACGACAAGCCCGTGCTAGTGGAAAAGGCCTTCACCATGACCAGTGCCGAGGCCCGCGACCTGGTCGCGCTGGCCCGGTCGCGGCGCCTGTTCCTGATGGAGGCCATGTGGACGCGGTTCCTGCCCCACGTGAAGGCGGTGCGCGAGATCGTCGCTAGCGGCCAGTTGGGTGACCTCGTCGTGCTCTTCGCTGACCACGGCCAGTGGTTCGCACACGACGCCTCGTTCCGACTCTTTGCGCCGGGGCTCGGTGGAGGGGCACTACTCGATCTCGGGGTCTACCCCGTGTCGTTCGCTTCGATGATCTTCGGTCCGCCCCAGCGCATCGCAGCGATGGTGGACCCCGCGTTCACCGGCGTCGACGGGCAGACCTCGATGATCTTCGGGTACGCCAACGGTGCCCAAGCGGTCCTGTCGTGCACGTCGTCGGCTCGCACCCCGACGCGTGCCAGCATCATGGGCACCGACGCACGCATCGAGATCGAAGAATCCTTTTACAGACCTACCTCGTTCTCCACCATTTCGCGTGACGGCCAAACCCGGGAGTACTCGTTCACGGACGAAGGCGGCGGTCTGCGACACCAAGCGATTGAGGCAGCCCGGTGCCTGCGAGCGGGTGAAATCGAGAGCCCCCTCATGCCGCTGGACGAGTCCATTCAGATCATGGAGACCATGGAGAAGGTCTTGGCGTATCTGTAGCGCGTGCCGCGCCGCACCCAAAAAATGTCGATCCGGCGGCCCGCGGACTCCCGATCAAGGTTGCGTCGAGGCGCGCGTCGACTCGGTCGCTCGTCGAAGCGTCGCCAACAGCGCTGGCGTGCTACTCGGATCGCTCCTGGTCTGGTGTCGGGCCTAGACCCACGATTGAGGACAATCGACGATTCGTTGAAGCTGCTTCGGAGGATCGTTGCGATCGACTAGTGCAGTTCGCCCAGTGAGTCACGACGCACTTTGCCGTTGGAGGTACGTGGGATGGCTGCGACCCGACGAACCTCTTTGGGTTTCGCCCACGGTCCTATGCGTTCGGCGGCCTGTTCGCGGATCGCGTCCTCGAGGTTCTCGCCATCTGTCACCACCAGCACGACGACCCGTTCGCCCCATTCCGGGTCCGCGGTGCTCGTGACCGCGACGTCGCGGATATCGGTCAGCTCGCTGAGGACCGCTTCGAGGTCCTCCGGCCAGACTTTCTCACCTCCGGAAGTGATCACCGTGGCGAGCCGCCCCCGCACGCGCACCCGACCATTGAGGACGTCGCCACCATCTCCGGTCGGGAACCAGTCGGAGCGTCCATCGGGTCCCGTCGCCCAGGGGCGCGGCGCGTCACGGTACCCACGAAAGAGCGTGGGAGAGCGAACGAGCAGCTCGCCGCCGACGCTGGCGATTTCAACACCCGGCAACGGCGACCCCGAGTACACGACGCCGGAACCGGTCTCCGTCATTCCCCAGGTGGTCACGACGTTCTCGGCCAGTCCCTCCGGTGGTCGCCCGCCACCCAGGAGCACCCGTCGGTAGCCCGACAGGTCCTGGCGCACGAGCTGGGGTCGTACGACAGCGACATGTGTGGCGCCGGCGCGCGCGCCAGCCTCGAGGTCGTCGGACGGCCCCCATTGGAGAGACGCGTCATCGAGCACTGAGCGCAGCAACACCGCGAGTCCGCCGACGTGGCTGGCCGGCAGGCAGGGATACCACACGGGCGGGTCGTCGCCGCGTAGTGTGGCCTGGGTAATGACGGCGCTGGCGCGCAGCGCGTCCCAAGTCAACTCGGCGGCCTTGGCGGGGCCGCTCGAGCCCGAGGTGAGGATGACGGCACCAACGTCGTCGTCTACCTCGCGACCTGAGGTCCGCGATGTCGTGCCCTGAATGTTCACGACATCGGTGGCACCGAGACGATCGAGCTGCTCGTCGCGCCGGCGTGGCGCCAGACGTCGGTCGAGAACGCAAAAGGCGTGTCCGCGCGCGCAGCACTCTCGCAGCGCGACTTCCAATTCGGGCCCGAGCTCCAGGTCGAGCGCGTACAACCGGGCCACCTCGCGAGATTAGGCGCTCGCGGTAGGTTGACCCTGGGAGGACCGATGGCGTCACTGCGCTACGAGCGCCGCATTTCCGCGTCCGCCGACGCCGTCTGGGAGGTCGTGCGCCGCCCCGAGTCGATCAGCGACTGGTTCCCTGGCATCGTGCGGTGCACTGTCGACGGTCGACGTCGGACCGTCGTGACCGCTACTGGACTCGAGATGGACGAGGAGATTCTCACCATCGACAACGACCTGCGACGATTCGCCTACCGCGTCACGTCGAGCCTCTTTCGCTTTCACCTCGGGGTGATCGACGTGATCGAACTGGGCGTTCGCGACACCCTGTG
>Ga0307373_10002698_pt1 | contig 31723 bp, 29 predicted proteins | sample OX2MG_FD_202534 | JGI IMG/M metagenome (GOLD analysis project Ga0307373, IMG submission 202534) | Soil microbial communities from Risofladan, Vaasa, Finland - OX-2 | ecosystem: Environmental > Terrestrial > Soil > Coastal area > Acid sulfate soil | place: Finland: Risofladan, Vaasa | collected...
TACCACCGAATCCTCCGCCTCGATTTCCGAAACTCATCCTATTCACTCATCCTACCGTTATTTCATCCAGTGAGGAGGGTAAAGAAGGCGCTCCTTAATAAGTATATATGAAGTGTAATCAAATACCATAAGAATGTAATATATGCTGTAATCTAGTTATAAAGACCTATATACTGTAACATATATTACATATTTGAAATAGAATGACTACTCAATTTGCAGCAACTCAAACATACCCGACGACCGTATTTGTGTCGGTTCAACCACGCATGCTCAGCGAAGTGACCGAGCAACTCAAGAAGATAAGCGGGATCGCGTACTTCTCGCCCGTAATCGGCAGGTTCGACTTTGCAATCGAGCTGAAGGCAACCGAGCAGCAGAAGGTCTATGAGCTTGTGAACAAGATTCGATCCTTGAACGGGGTCACCTCCACACGGACATACACATCGACCATGTCCATCTCAAACCCACGGGCCGTCCAGGCATCTGACTCCCTTGCACTAGTGCTACTCCAAGTCAGCGAGCCAGCGCAGAAGATCCTTGCATCGCTACAGCAGCACCAGAACGTCCGCAACGCATTCGCCGTCTCGGGTGAATTCGACATCATCGCGAGCATCTACGGAAAGAACCAAGACGAAGTTCTCTCCCAGGTCTCGAGGATCGCCGAAGTCCCAGGCGTGAAGTCGAGCGAGACTCTGATCGCCTACAAGCCCATCTGGGCGTAGGCGCCGACTCTTCCGGCACGGGCGGCAGCAAGAACCAACGGGGATCAAGCTGCTGCTCGGGCGCATGGTCCCACCAAGTCTGAGGTGAACTTCTAGACACAGACGTCCTTGTTTTGAAACTAAGAAATCGTGTCGAGCTTACTCGGCCGTGGCGGTCCTGCTTCTGTCAATCTCCTCTCGCAATATCTCGTAGGCCCTAGGTCCTTCGTCTCTGTCCAAGATGAGGATCGTCTCTTCTCCGATGTAGGTCTGGTGTATCTTGATCCCGTGGCGGTATAGCAGCTCCGTGAGGAAAAGCCCGAACTCGGGTGTGGTCTCGACCTCCGGTGAGAGGTGGATGTCCAACCTCGATAGCTTGGTCGTCTCCTTCGCGATATGCCCCTTTCCAAGTGAGCCGCGGATCAAGGCCGCGTATTCGGCTTCGTCCGCGATCAGCTTGATCGAGTTCGAGAGCTGGAAGAGATGTATCGGCTCGTTAAGGGTCGAGGAGAGCTCTGCAATCTGCTTGACCATCATAAGGAGCTCCGATTTCTTGGTCTTGATCGTCACGTCCACTACGTCGCTGGCCAGCGTAATCCGAGCGGCCTTCAAGACGTGAAGGGGCCCCTCGTGGTCTCCCCCTGCCTCTTGGATCGAGTCGGAGAACCTCATTATCGCGACCACGATGGTGTTCACGGTCGTCGGCTTGCCCGCCCTCTTCTCCACTTCGGTTTTGATGTTCGCGGCGAGCGCATGGTAGTTGATCAGCTTTCCTTTGAGGCATTCATACACCGGCGGGTTGTGCGTAATTATCGACGCGACCACGGAGGGTATCGACGGCTTGTTCAGGAGCGCCAAGTCTCTCGCCTCCAGGAATCTCGAATGTAATATTTAATCGTTGGGTATAGGCAGATATATATACCGCGTAACACCCATTACAATCGTTCTTTATGTCAGAATCTTCGTTTGTGACCACATCTGGAGGACAGCAAGTCCTAGTATTGAGAGAGGGCAGCACTCAGAGCCGAGGAAAAAGGGCTCAGAACAACAACATCGCAGCGGCCAAGCTCGTCGCAGAGCTTGTGAAGACTTCTCTGGGCCCCAGGGGGATGGACAAGATGCTGGTCGACTCCATGGGAGACGTGACGATAACAAACGACGGCGCGACGATGCTCAAGGAGATCGACGTCCAGCATCCCGCCGCAAAGATGATGGTTGAGATAGCGAAGGCGGTCGACGGGGAAGTGGGCGACGGGACCACTTCATCGGTTATCCTTGCGGGGGCACTCCTCGGTAACGCTGAGAAGCTCTTGGAGAAGGGCGTCCATCCTATGCTCATCGTGAACGGGTATCGGAAGGCGGCTCACCAGGCACAGAAGATTCTTGACGAGATCGCAATCGGCGTGGTAGCAGAGGACAAGGCTACGCTGACGAAGATCGCCAGGACGAGTATGGCCTCGAAGATAGTCTCGAACGATAGCGCCGAGCTAGCCGCACTCGTAGTGGACGCCCTCCTCCAGGTGGTCGCAAAGACTTCGGAAGGGAAGGACACAGTCGACCTAGACAACCTGAAGGTGGAGAAGAAGGTGGGAGGCTCTCTCAAGGACACCTCGCTCATCAAGGGGATAATCCTCGACAAGGAAGTGGCGCACTCTGGGATGCCAAAGCGGGTGGAGAAGGCGAGGATAGCGCTAGTCAGCTCAGCACTGGAGATAGAGAAGACCGAGTTCGACGCCAAGCTCAGCATCAGCAACCCGGCCCAGATGCAGCAGTTCCTGGACGAAGAGACCAAGATGCTAAAGAACATGGTGGGGAAGGTCTCGGATTCCGGAGCCAACGTCCTCATCTGCCAGAAGGGGATCGACGACATGGCGCAGCACTACCTGGCGAAGGCCGGTATCCTGTCAGTGAGGAGGGTGAAGGAGTCTGACATGGTCAAGCTCGCGAAGGCCACGGGGGCAAGGATAGTCAACGGGCTCGACGGGCTGAGCAAGGCGGACGTAGGCCAAGCCGGCCTGGTCGAGGAGAGGAAGATCGAGGACGACAAGTGGACTTTCGTCGAAGGGTGCAAGAACCCTAAGGCGGTCACCGTCTTCATCAGGGGCGGAAGCCAGAGGGTCGTCGACGAGGTCGAGAGGTCCATGCACGACGCGATCATGGTCGTCAAGGACGTCCTCGAGAACCCCGCCATCGTGGCGGGCGGCGGAGCAGTAGAGGAGGAACTGTCCTACCGCCTGAAGAAGTGGTCGAGCAAGCTGGAAGGAAGGGAGCAGCTCGCAGCGGAGCAGTTCGCGATTGCGCTTGAGGCGATACCGCAAGCGCTCGCCGTCAACGCGGGATTCGACCCCATCGACATCCAGGTGGACCTGCGAGAGAAGCACAGCGCCGGCAAGATCTGGTATGGGGTGGATGTCCTTGGGACCGGAGTCCGGGACATGCTCGAGAAGGACGTAATCGAGCCGGTCGGTATCAAAGAGCAGATAATCAAGTCGGCTACTGAGTGCAGCTGCATGATATTGAGGATCGACGACGTCATCGCGAGCAGCAAGAAGGGACCTTCAATGCCGCCAGGCGGGATGGGCGGCCCCGGCGGAATGGAAGGCATGGACTAAACACCGACGCAGACACCTTGTTCTGGGAACCGACTCTGGCAAAGCCAACTTGGTCCTGGCGGTCGGTCGAGACGTAGCACGGCGATTCTTTCAACCCGTAAGGCCCGTCCACGGACATCCAAGACCTCGTGCGGTGTAACTGGTGTTTAGACTCGGAAGAACCTCAAGTGCAGACACGCTCGGGCATTTCTGTAATCGCGTTGGACAGTCGGCCTGACGACGAGGGGTCGAAGATCTTGTGGCGAAGAACGTCGTCACAATCGAAAACGAGACGACTGTGAAGGACGCGGCCTCGGTGATGGCCAGCAGGAGGCGCAGTTGTTTGGTCGTGTTGCAGAGGGACGCCGCCGTCGGCATCGTGACCGAGAGAGATCTGGTCCGTAAGATTCTAGCTGCAGGCGCTAATTACGACGGCGCAGCTCGTGACAGAGCTCGCGATGAGAGGAGATGCGTTGCAGACGAATGAAGTTGCTGGAGGTCGGTCTGAGTGCAAAGGCCGGAGTGGGAAGCCTTCCAAAGCAATTTGACGTGACCTATCACGACCAGACACATCATGGGAAGTCGCGGGAGCGGTCCAACATCCGCGCCCCGGACTCACTGCTCGCTTGGTCGCTCGCCGAGGTTCTGAGGCTACGCTGCAATCCAAATAGCGTCACGACTCGCTCACAAGGGCTTTCGCATTGGGAGAGTTCTCCACGAGCTCGGACTCACGAGCCTCTTCTTCCTAATCTTGAAACGAGTTTCTCGCCGTCGACGAGGAGGACGTGCTGGCGCGGACATGCCCAACCTGGCTCGCAGGCCAAATCAGTCCCCTGTTTGGACAGGCTCGAGTCGAATGGTCTCAAAAGTCTCGACGACTCTGATGGCGGAGCACGGAATCATCTTTGCTGCTCTGCGCTTACCTGACCTCGAGAAATCACCTTTGACCCGCTGGACAGGGTCGAGGCCCGACGGCCAATTTCTGTCAGTCGAGGGCGGGAGCAATGCGCTCTCGAAGCCCATCCAAGGCGCGAAACTGACTGTGGCGAGTGAGTCGAGAGAGGGAGCCAATCAGGAATCGCGCTTTCCCAACTGCAGCGAACGCGAGGAAGAGGACCGGCACGAAAAAGTCGGAATTTTCTAGAATTACATATATAATGTCGAGTGGTCGTGAATGCAGGCTTGAGCGTGATTCAACCATTCCCCCAGGTAGATACGCAATCTCTGTTGCTTTTGGGCTACAGGGTAGTCGTTCTTCTGGTCATACTCACAGTCGGATGGATATTGGGTAGAGTGGTGGGGTGGCTTCTTGGCAGACTGGTAGTCACGGCGGGCGGTGATTCGCTATTCCGGCACACTTCGATAGGACGCGCGCTGATGAAGTCCGGCTATACGGCAGGCACGTTCTCGAAGGTTGTTGTAAAGTGGATTATCTATTTTACAGCATTCCTGATCGGTTTTGACGGGCTGGGCCTGCCGCTTGTCAGCCAGTCGGTCGACGCATTCCTGAGTTTCCTTCCAGCTCTTGTAACTTCTATCGCCATCCTTGTCGTAGGGTTGGTACTCTCGGACTGGATAGGCGAGTTCGTTAAGCGAGCCGCATCGCCCGAACAGAGGGAGCTCTTCTACATCGACATCGTCGCCGATTTCGTCAAGATACTCCTCTACTTTGTGACGATCACCATCGCGCTAGCCAATCTCAATGTGAATCTGACGATCTTGTACATCATCGCTCAGCCTCTCGCATGGGCGCTTGCAATCTTCGTCGGGGTAGCAGCGGGAATCATCGTAGGCTGGACCCTCAAAGACAAGGTGAAGGACCTCCTGTCGCCTTAGCCAAGATGGGCGCTATGGACGAAAACGCCGGACTGAAGGGGATTGCGAGCGGGTTACCGACCGCCCTATTCGCCGGAGAGGTTGAAGACGACCCGCTCTGGTACAAAGACGCCGTAATCTACGAAGTGCATGTCAAGGCATTTTTCGATTCAACGGGGGATGGGATGGGCGACCTCAGGGGGTTAACCTCAAAGTTAGACTATCTGAAAGACCTGGGGGTAACCGCAATCTGGCTGCTGCCTTTCTATCCGTCTCCGCTGAAGGACGACGGTTACGATATCTCGGATTTCTCTGGAGTTCTACCGCAGTATGGAACTCTCAACGACTTCAGGGAGTTCTTGAAAGAAGCACACGACAGGGGGATGCGCGTCATCACGGAGCTCATCTTGAATCACACCTCGGACCAGCATTCCTGGTTCAAGAAGTCCAGAGTCGAGCCGCCCGGCTCCGAGTGGAGGGAGCTTTACACGTGGAGCGACTCGCCCGAGAAGTACAAGGACGCGAGGATCATATTCAGCGACTTTGAGCCTTCGAACTGGACCTGGGATCCGGTCGGCAACGCCTACTTTTGGCACAGGTTCTATTCTCACCAACCTGATTTGAATTATGACAACCCACTGACGCAACGACTGATGCTCGACGTAGTGGCATACTGGCTGAAATTCGGTGTCGACGGTCTGCGCTTGGACGCCGTACCATATCTTTTCGAGCGAGAAGGTACCACTTGCGAGAACCTGCCGCAGACGCACGAGTTTCTGAAGAAACTCAGAAAGTATGTGGACTCCAACTTTAAGAACAGAATGCTTCTTGCTGAAGCCAATCAGTGGCCCACAGATGCAGTCGCGTACTTTGGTCAGGGCGATGAATGCCACATGGCCTTTCACTTCCCACTGATGCCGCGGATGTTCATGGCGATACAAACGGAGGACCGCTTTCCAATAGTCGACATTCTGGAACAAACTCCCCGCATCCCCGAGAGCTGCCAGTGGGCGTTGTTCCTCAGGAATCACGATGAACTGACGCTCGAGATGGTCACCGACGAGGAGCGGGACTACATGTACCGGGTCTACGCCAGGGACAAGCAAGCCAGAATAAATCTCGGGATACGCAGACGGCTCGCGCCTCTCTTGGGAAACGACAGGAGGCAAATTGAGCTGATGAATTTTATTCTCTTCATGCTTCCAGGAACACCTGTGATATACTACGGAGACGAAATCGGCATGGGTGACAACATATACCTTGGAGACAGAAACGGCGTTAGGACTCCGATGCAGTGGAGCGCCGCTCCCAACGCCGGCTTCTCGGGCGCCAAAGCCCAGAAGCTCTACCTTCCCGTCATCATCGAACCACAATACCACTACGAGGTGGTAAACGTCGAAAACCAAGAGAGCGATCCGGCTTCTCTTCTCTGGTGGATGAAGAAATTGATATCAACCCGGAAGCGATTCAAGGCCCTGAGAAGGGGGGGTGCACAATTTCTTTACCCCGATAACTCCAAGACACTTGTCTTCACCAGGAATCTTGAGGGCGAAGTTCTACTCGTTGCCGTTAACCTGTCAAGGAACCCGCAATCCGTTGAATTGAACCTGGCGAATTACGAGGGATATTTCATGAATGAAGTATTCGGCGGAATACCTTTCCACCCAGTGACCGGAGCGGGCTACAGGTTGACATTCGGTCCGTATGGTTACTATCTTTTCTCACTCACCAAACCGGAGACGACGGTTCGCGAACCGTCCTTTGTGGAGGTGCCAGAGCTAACCATTAGAAAGTTCCAGGATCTCTTTAGAGGAGGTCGAAAGGAGAAACTGGAGGAACAAATCCTGCCTGCCTACTTGAGGGCCGCAAGATGGTTCGGAGGCAAGGGTAGAAGAATCGAGAGGATAAACATCAGAGACTCGATAGAGCTCGTGACCGGGGGAAATCCATACTATCTTTTGATCCTCGACGTAAGCTACAACGAGGGTCTGCCAGAAGCCTACCTCCTTCCGATGGCTTTCTCTTCTGCAGAAGAGTTTGATTCATCGCAGACTCCTGGACAGCAGGTTGTGATCGCGAAGGCGATTCTCGAGAAGGGCGAACAAGTCTGGATACTCGATGCTATGCACGACCCCCGGTTTCGCGCCAGCCTCTTGCACACCATCCTGAATGGAGAAGTGGCCAAAGGGGACCACGCCGAGATTCGTGGGTCCCCCAGCGGAGATTCCTCGCTCGATCCCAAAGAGATGACCGAGCTTGGCTCTCGCTTGGTCGGAGCTGAGCAGAGCAATACGTCGGTGATTTTCGGGGATCGAGTCATAATGAAGCTGCTGAGAAGGGTCGAGGAAGGGGTCAGTCCAGAGGTGGAGATCGGAGACTTTCTGACCAAACAATCGTTCCCTCACACCCCGAGACTACTGGGGAGCCTGCTGTACTGGGAAGCGGGGTCGGAGCCTGCAACCATCGCGGTCCTCCAGGATTACGTCAAGAACGATGGCGATGCGTTGAAGCTCTTCACCACCGAGTTCAGCAGCTTCTTGCTTAGGGCAGGTTCGACGAAAGACGACACCCTCATCGCGGCGGTCCCAAGAGAAACGAAAATCCTGGCGCTCTCGGACCAAGGGATTCCTAAGGAACTTCAGGAGATCATCGGCCGAGATTTTCTGGAGAAGGTGGGACTCCTTGGACGTAGGACGGCCGAGTTTCATCTCGCTCTCATGAAGGGGACCGACAGGCCAGACTTCAGACCGGAGCACTTCGGATATCTCTACCAGATGGCATTGGCTCAATCGATGATTAGCTATACTCGGAGGACTCTTCGTCTGGCAGCCAAGGCGGAGCTTCATGGAGAAAGTCTCAGGAGAGAAATGGCCGGCGTGATCGCGCATCAAGAGGACATTACAGGCCGGTTCGTCGCCATCCGGCAGAAGACGATGGCCTGTGTCAGAATCCGAGTCCACGGCGACTATCACCTCGGACAAGTTCTCTACAGCGGTAACGATTTCGTGATAATTGACTACGGGGGGGAACCTGCCAGGTCACTCGACGACAGGCGCATCAAACGGTCCTCGATAAGAGACGTCGCTGGAATGATTAGGTCTTTCCAATATGTAGTGTATTCCGCCTTGCTCGACGAGACGACGGGCGAACAGTACCGCGGAGTTTCCCAGGCTGAGCGATGGGGGACCCTATGGTACAAATCAGTTGCCGCGACCTTTCTCGGTGCTTACCTCGACGCGACCTCGGGTTTCGGGCTCGCGCCGAGTGACCGAGACGCGCTCTCAGTACTGCTTGACGCGTTCCTTCTTGAGAAGGCAACATACGAGCTGGCCTACGAGCTGAATAATCGTCCGAAGTGGGTCGTGATTCCTTTGAGGGGGATTGAAGAACTGCTTGGGATTGAGGTGGACAACGCAGGTGAGGGTAAGAAGCAGGGTGTCAAGAACGGCTAATAGCTGGCGAGAGAGGCTCGAGGGTGAATCAAAGGCATTGAGAGTCTTGCAGGGAAGCCGTATCCGCTAGGTGCACGTGGGATTGGAAGGTTGTCAACTTCGCGCTCTTCTCAGAAAACACGACCTCCGTGGAATTGCCCCTGTACGAGACGAAGAGCGCGAGGGGACCGAATGAGAGGATACCATTCAACGAAAAGACGGGTGACATCCAGACGCCTACCTTCCGGGCCTGCTTTCAGGTCCGCTCCATCCCTCTTCCGTGGATGGACCGCACAATCAAACCGCGGGATTCCGGCTCGACCCTTACAAGGCGCTCATGGATCCTGCGCGAATGCAATCGGCGGGCCGATAGACTCGAGCGATACCATCTTCGCCCACCGCGTCGGCGACGAAGAGACGGACCTCTAGATGGGCGAGAGAGATTCCGGCTCCCTCCCCTCGAAATGCGCTGTAATCGACCCTTCCTTCGACTAGGAGAGGGACAAGCTGCCGAGAACACCTTTGAGCGAAATCGTAATCTACGAACTCCACGTCAAGGGGTTTACGCAGAGGCATCCCGAGGTCGGGCGGGTGAGGTCGGGCGGGCGTCGTGGGCCCGCAGGTGACCGAATTAAAGGAGGTGGTCAAGGCATTTCACAGCGCAGGAGTCAAAGTGACACTCGACGTCGTCCACAACCACACCGCCGAGGGCCAGCCATCCAGTCTGACCATCAGCTCCGCGGCATCGACAGTCTGGTGTACTCCGGATCAATCCAGAAACCCGCGCTACCACCTGGACTTCGGCGCGGGAACAGCCTCGACGTCAGGCACCCTAATGGTGACAAAACTGATCATAGACAGCCTGATGTACCGGGTGTCAGAGATGCACGTGGACGGCTTCCGTTTTGACTTGGGATCAACATTACGAGAGAACTCTTGTCAAGGGGTAGGGCACTCCTACGTCCCCTGCCGGCAGGATAGGGACTCCGGAAGTCACCGCTTGACCAAGAGGATGTGCGCGGGTGCGACTCTTGGGTCCAGCTTCACGTAGTTGGCTTCCCCAGTCCATCGGAACTCGGCGCCCGTCAGCGAATCTCTCACCGTGTATTGCTCGGAAGGTTTGATCCCCAGCTCGTCGATTGGCACGAACACGGCCGAATCGTGGGTATTTGATGGGTCGAGGTTGACAGCCACCAGTACGATGTTTGACCTGTCCGGGGTCCATCTTCCGTAGAAGAAGATGTTTTCGTTCTCCGCTTTGAGGATACGCAGATTTCTCGCGTTGTTGAGGGCGGGGTTTTCCCTTCTCGTCATGTTTAATCTGGCGATGTAGTCCTTGATGTTCCCAGGCCTCTCCCAGTCCCACACCTTGTACTGGTACTTCTCGGAGTCGAGATACTCCTCGGAGCCCGGGGCGCTCGCTCTGTTCTCGCACAGTTCGTACCCGTTGTAGATTCCGTAGAGGGGAGACAGTGTCGCCGCCAAGACAAGCCTAATCTGGAACGCCGGCCTTCCTCCCTTCTGGAGGTACTCCGTGAGTATGTCTGGAGTATTAGTGAAGAAATTGCCCCTGTAGTATTCTGCGGCCTCGGAGAGCGCGAACTCGTTCATCAGCTCGATTAGCTCGCCCTTCTTGTTCTTCCAGGCGAAGTATGTGTACGACTGGGAGAACCCGAGCTTGGCAAGGAACTTCATCGGCTTGGGATGGGTGAACGCCTCGGCGAGGAAGACAACTTCCGGGTGCTTCTGCTTGACGTTTCCGATGAGCCACTCCCAGAAACGTGCCGGCTTCGTGTGGGGGTTGTCCACCCGAAACTGCTTCACCCCCTTGTCCACCCAGAAGAGGGTGACCCGAAGCAGCTCCTCCCATAGCTCATTCGAGTTTTCGTTGCCGAAGAACAACGGGTATATGTCCTTGTATCTCTTCGGGGGGTTCTCCGCGTACCTTATCGTCCCGTCGCTCCTGTGGTGGAACCACTCCGGATGCTCCTTGACGTATGGGTGGTCCGGTGAGCACTGGAAAGCCAGATCGAGGGCCACATCCATGCCCAGAGCCTTTGCGGCGCGGACGAAGTGGACGAAATCATCGATGGTTCCCAGATCGGGGTGAACCGACATGTGTCCTCCCTCCTCGCTTCCGATGGCCCACGGGCTCCCGGGGTCGTCCGGCCCAGCGTCCGGGGAGTTATTGGGACCTCTGCGGTTGGTCCTTCCTATCGGGTGTATCGGTGGGAGGTAGATTACGTCGAATCCCATTCCGCGTATCTCTGGTAGCCTCTTCTCGCAGTCACTGAACGTGGCGCTTCTTCCCGGTTCTGCCCCTTGTGACCGATGAAACATCTCGTACCAGGAAGCATAGCCTGCGATGCTGGGATCCACAAAGACGCCGAGGGTTCTGTAAGTCACTAGGTCATCTCTCTCGCCGTAGTTCGTCATCAAGTCGATGACTTTCGGTTGGTTGAGGACATCCAAGGCCTCCTGAGGATTCTGCTTCCGCAGTACGGCGGCTGCGCTCTCGAGGAAGGCCCCGTCCTCGTCGACCGCGTTCTCAGCGGCCCTTTCGACCAAGTCGCGCAGCGTTTCCAGGTCGGCGGACACGTCCTCCTCCGCGCTGAGCCACTTCTCCAGTCCTTGAAGGACACCCCCGAACCTGTCCGTCCACGCCTCGATAGTGTACCGATACATTCCCGGCGATGCAAGGCTGAAACGACCGACCCACCTGTCGTTGTCGAAATACGTCATGGGCACGGCCTTCCAGTCGGAGGAGCCCTCTTGGAATCTCAGGCACGCCCTGATGACGTCATGACCGAGCTTGAATATGTCGGCCCAGACCTCCATCGTGTCGCCGACCACCCTCTTTGCGGGGAAGAGGCCCCCGTCCACCTCCGGGTACACGTCCTCGATTGCGATGGAGCCCACCCGTCTTTCGTCGCTCGCCTTCTTGATGGCGGGAGGGCCTTGCGTCTTCCGCCTTCGCTCCCGGGGTGCCCGTTCTCTCTCCAAGTCTCGCTCACGCTCCATCCGGCACCAGCAGCAAGATTGCCAGCGGCCGCAGCGTCAGGCTGAGAGAATGGGGTCTACGGTGGCATGGAACCGCGTCTGACGCCAGCCTGCCGAGGTCTTGCTGGCCTGGATTGTCTCCTGGGATGAGTTCACCTTCGCGATCACCATCTCTTTCCCCAACTCTGCCCTCCCCATCGTGATTTGCAACATCCTGTCCGGAGGGGAGAACCCGCTTACCGCCTCGGCGTTTGCCTTGGTGCTCACAGGACCTGTCATCATAATGACAATCGCGCTCCAGAAATATCTCAGAGGCGACTATCTGTCCGGGGGGATGCACGGATGAGCAAGCTCGAACTCGTTGACATAGATAAGACATACGGAAAGACTCACGTGCTGAACAAGATTTCCCTGAAAGTGGAAGGTTGCCGAGGCAGCGAAGCTGTTCAACATTTACGACGTGACCGACAAGCATGTCATCGGAATTTCCGGAGGCCAGAAGCAGAGTGTAGCGCTAGGAAGAGCGATGGTTCGCGACCCGGCCTCCTGCTCGGCGAGCCCCTTCAACGCGTGGACGCCAGGACTAGGCTCATCGCACACGGCCTGCTGAAGAAGGTTCGACGGGAGCTGGGTCAGACGTTTGTCTCGTCACGCATGACAAAAAGGAAGCCGCGAGCCTTGCCACCTCAGTCGGCGCTCTCTACGCCGGGAAGTTCGAACAGGTGGGGCCGTTCGACGAGATGTACGAGAGGCCACCGCCAAGTGGGTCGGGCAATTCTTGGGCGAGTTTCCCATAAACTTCCTGCCGAGCAGCTTCGTCGGAAAGGCGGAGGAGAGAGGTGTGCTTCATCCTGAGTGGGTGACTGTGGGGAAAGGCCATCGAGTGTGCGGTAGACTCCCTCAAGAAGGTCGGCGGCGCACAATACCCTGTTCTGCTCAGTCAACGAGGCCAGAAAGTGATGGTGAAGAGTCCGAAGAGGCTCGGCATAGGTGAGAGCACGTCCTTCACGATAGACCGTTGCAACGTCTAGGGGACGGTGCACTCGTGGAAACTAATGCGGACTAAGGGAAGCCCGCCCGGACGGAGCGGCGGGGCTAGTCAGCGGGTACGTGGAGCCGTCTGGACGCATATACCGCAACCATGTCTCTCAAAGGGAGTCGCCGTCCAGAGACTGTTGCGATGAGTTCACGATGGGGAAATGCGACGATTTTGTGACGCAAACTTAAATGGTCCTTCCGTCCCTTTTGAATGGGATGCGGACTCGTACGGCTGAACCAAGCGGCTGGGTCCTCGACCCCGGAACCCAGTTCCTCCAGGATGGTAACGTGAGATTCAGGGTCTGGGCTCCCTTCTCCCCGCGAGCGGAGCTCGTACTCCAACGCGACGGTGAGGAGCGCATCCGAATGGAGAAGGAGCGCTTCGGCTACCATTCCAAGACTCTTTCCGCGAAGGAGGGCTTGCGATACGTCTACTCGCTGGGCGATGGAAAGATGAGGCCCGATCCCGTCTCGAGATGCCAGCCGGAGGGGGTCCACGGTCCCTCCGAACTCGCAAACCCGAACAGCTTTCGATGGTCCGACTCGGGCTGGGGCGGGGTTCCTCAGAAAGAGCTGCTCGTCTATGAGGTGCACGTGGGCACCTACACGCGAGAGGGCACCTTCGAATCGCTAATCCCCCGTCTGAAGTATCTTGTCAACGAGCTGGGAGTCACCGCGATCGAGCTCATGCCGGTCGCCCAGTTTCCTGGGGCCAGAAACTGGGGGTACGACGGCGTGTGCATGTACGCGCCTCAAGACAGTTACGGGGGCGCCTTCGGATTGAAGAGACTCGTTGATGAGTGCCACCGCAACGGATTGGCGGTGTTCCTTGACGTCGTCTACAACCACCTCGGACCTGAGGGAAATTACCTCGGCGATTTTGGACCGTACCTTTCGAACAAATACAAGACGCCATGGGGGCCTGCAATCAATTATGATGACGCGGGATGCGACGAAGTCCGCCGTTTCGTGGTCAACAACGCGCTCTACTGGATTGTGGAGCATCACGTCGACGGGTTGCGACTGGACGCAATCCACGGGATATTCGACTCTTCTGCAAGACACATCCTTTCGGAGCTGGGCGAAGCTGTTCACAGGATGGAAAGTGTGCTGGGGAGAAAACTACACGCCATCGCCGAGAGCGACCTCAACGATCCAAAAGTCGTTCTCCCACGGGAGCGGGGTGGGTACGAACTGGACGCACAATGGTCCGACGACTTCCACCACTCCCTGCACGCTCTTCTGACCGGGGAAAGATTCGGATATTACCAAGACTTCGGCAAGCTCGGTGACGTGGTGGCGGCGCTCCGGGGCGGCTTTGTCTACGACGGGAAGTATTCGAACTTCCGGGGCAAGACGTACGGTGCATCTTCGAAGGGGCTTCCTGCAGAGAGGTTCGTCATCTTTCTCCAGAATCACGACCAGGTGGGCAACAAGCCCGACGGAAAGAGACTCTCCGCGCTTGTCAGCCCGTCAGCCCTGAAGGTGGCTGTCGCCCTTCTGCTCTTGTCTCCGTATGTCCCGATTCTCTTCATGGGAGAAGAGTATGCTGAGACCGCACCATTCCACTATTTCATCAGCCATACCGACCCTTGGCTCGTTGAGGCCGTCAGACGAGGGAGAGTGGAAGAATTCGCAGCCCATCGATGGGAGGGTGCTTTCGATGATCCTTACGCGGAATCGACCTTCGAGAGCTCCAAGCTGAATCCGCAGCTGAGAGAAGAGGAAGGACACCGGGAGGTTTTTCACCACTATCAGGAGATGATTCGCCTCAGAAAGGCGCACGCCGCACTGAGGAGCATGAACAGGGACAATATGGAGGTGCGCATGCTCGAGGAGAGCCGTGTGCTTGTGGTCAGACGGTGGGAGCCTGGCGAAGAGGAGGTGCTAATGGTCTTTGTCCTAGGAGGCGAGCGGGTCAGGATAGACCTACCTCTTGACCACGGGTGGGAAAGAATCTACTCTTCCGGCGGCGAAGTATCGAGTGATCGGGGTTCCCCGCCACGTGGAAGTCTCGACCTTCCGCCCTACGGCATAGCGGTCTTCTTGAAGGAAGGTTGACGGGAGCATTGAGTCCCTTCGCAGCTTGCCGAGAAAAAGGCGTGGGTTCGCCTCGAAGAGTCTAAACTTCTCCCTTGTGATTCACAACCATCATCCCGTCGATAACGCAGGCGATATCATCGAGTCGGTGTACGGTAGGGCGTATCTCTCTTCGTGAGGAAGCTGTCGGAGTTCGCAGGAGAAGGGCAATCCCCACTACAGCGGGTATCTCTTTGAGTGGATTGAGAGGAAGCATTTCAGACGAAGCATCTCGTTGATTTCTGAAGCATTCGCATCAGCCATCGTACGTACCGCATCGGTCGCGACCTCAGGCTCCTCGGCAGGGGGAAAGATTATCTCCACCGTCTTCAATATAGAGCAGAGTTTGTTGTACGTGGGTCTGTTGTACATGGCCAAGAAAGGGTTCCAGAGGAACGGGATGGCGATTGTCTGTCCCAATAGAGAGCTGAGCGCCGGCCTCGGCGTGGGTGCGCAAGAATGTGGGGTAGCTGACGGGGGAGTCGAGGCGTGAAGTCGAAGCCGAGGATTTGCGTCAACACACAGACGCCGCTTGTCAGGTTCAAGACCACTTATTCCGAGCTGAGGGAGAGGTACGGTTACAGCGACAATCCCATACGCCTGGAAGAGCTGAACGAGGGCGCGGACTACGAGTTTACCCCCGGCGGTGTGACAGGGATGGTCCATTCTGCGTTGAAGCACATGATGTCCTCGGGGCTCATTAGACCGGACCCACGTTGGATATCCCTCGGCCCCGGCGCGCCAAGCGAAATCTTGTTCGACAACATGAGACTGTACAACGTAAGCCTCAGCGAGGACAAGCTCGTCCTATACGCCAACTTCAAGGAAGGCATTTGGAACGAGATTCACGGCCTTGCGACGCTCTCCTTCAAACCACGTGAGTACGAAGCGTACGTCGAGTACAACTGGAACTGCGCCAAGCTGATGCTCGACATGTTGCAAGACGTCGACCTCTTCTGGATTCACGACTTCCAGCAGCTCCCCATCGGGAACCTGCTCGGCCCCTCCGCACCCGCAGTGTTCAGATGGCACATTCCGTTCAGGCTTGAGGGAACCTCGCAAAAGCTGCGTACCTTCGTGCTGAAGAACATCGCGAGCTTCGACTCGATAATAGTGAGCACGAAGAGGGACCTTGAGGGCCTTATCAGAGCGGGCTACGGCGGACAGGTTCATGCCATCTATCCGTACCTGGATTCGGACGAGTGGAAGCCTACTTCGCCGAAGATGGTGGACGAGGTTGCGGCGAAGTTCGGGTTGCTGAAGGACGAAAAGGTCTTACTGGTGGTGGCAAGGATGGACCCCATCAAGAACCAGGACACGGCCATCAAGGCCCTGTCGCTTGTCCTGAAGAAGTACCCGCACACAAAGCTCGTCCTGGCCGGCAACGGGAGCTTCACAGGAAGCGCGAAAGGAGGTCTGGGTCACCCAAAGGCGGCCCGATGGAGCACGTACCTCAGAACGATGATAAACACGCTGAAGCTACAAGACAGCGTCGTCTTCACCGGCCACGTCTCGCATGAAGATCTCAACGCTCTCTACACGATAGCGGAGGCCGTTCTCGTCCCTTCGAAGATCGAGGGTTTCAACCTCACGGCCGTCGAGGGCTGGCTACGGAAGAAGCCTTGCATAGTCAGCAACGGCGCGGGGGTCTCCGAGTTGGTCAATGACGGAGCGAACGGGTTCAGGTTCACCGGGGGGGACGAGGGTGATCTCGCAAAGAAGATGAGCCTGATACTCAGGTCGCAGGAGGAGACGGCGAAGATGGGGGAGAACGGGCTGATGACATCGAAAATGTGCTCAATCGACGCCGGCATCGCCGGGCTTCGTGAATCATTTGAGAGCGTTCTCAAACTCTATTGAGGAAAGGTGAGTTCTTGTGCCGCGTCGCGTCGCCCTCGCAGGAGCGGATGTGGAGAGGCCACCGGTCGCCCGCCCGGCGCTCTTGGCCGTCGATTTCGACGGGACTATCAAGGGGCCTGGAAACCTGGTAAGCAAGCGGCTAATCCATAGGCTCATCCACCTGAGGAGGGCCGGCACCAAGCTCGTGCTCGTGACCGGTCGGTGCATGTCGGAGCTCGAGCAACTCATCGACATCTCCCTGTTTGACGCCATCGTCGCTGAGAACGGGACCATCGTCCTGATAGATGGCAAGAAGAAGTTGCTTGCCCCGCGGAGTTGGGGTCCGGTGCGGGCCAAGCTGTTGAGGCACTTCGAACGGGGTTGCGAAGAGGTCGTGATATCGCTGGACAGGGAGCAGGAGGCAAGAGCTTCGCGCGTCGTCAAGGACATCGCCAAGATAGAGCTCAACAAGAACAGGATCATGATCATGCCAAAGGGGTTCGACAAGAGCTCGGGGCTTGCCGTGGCAATCGAAGGGCTAGGAGCTGAGGGCTCAGTCGCAAGCATTGGGGACGGGGAGAACGACCTTTCCATGTTTAGGGCGTCTGATTACAGGGTGGCGCTTGAGAACTCGGTCGATTCACTGAAGAGGGAGGCGGACTACACTGCAACTCTGCCAAACGGAGAGGGAGTGATCGAGGCGATCGATTTCCTTTTCTCTTCCAATTGATGCAGGCTGCAGAGGCGGCAGCCCAGCGCTCGACCCCTAACTCGCGCAAGGGGGCCTCCTCGGGTCCCAAAGCGAGCGACCCGGTCATCTCGCCAACCACGAGTATCACCAAGATTGGCACCGTGCCCACGCCTGCGAAGAGGGCCATCATCCCCACAATCACGAGGGGGGGCGAGCATCGCGCCGGGGAAAAACTGGTTGACCACGACCCAGAACGCCGCGCCCAGAAAGCCTCTGATTACAAGGGAGGGAGCGAAGACCTCCCGCGCTGCCCCCGACCCGACCGTCAGCGCCGTCGCGACGATTTTGAAGACCCACATCAGCAGGAGGATCACGATGATTGGCAGCGTAAAGAAGTTGATGCGGATAAGGTTGAGATTGCCGTCGTTAGGTTCTCGCCGAAGATTGGGGGTGATGCCGGCGTACGCCGCGAAGACGACGTAGCCGACCGGCGATGCCCTGAACCCAGGCAGGAGCGCCTCCACCTCGAAGTCTGCACCGCGGAAAAGGATCTCCCCGACCAGCAATGCCCCGCCGTCGGCGTCGTCACAAGGCCGCGGGCAGGAACGCGATGAGCCCGATGACCAGCTGCAGCACTATCGCCTTTCTGACAGACAGCCCGCTCCTCCTCACCACGAGCAACGCCAGCAAGTTCGCGAAGGAAGAGATCGGGTCGATGTTGCCCGCGAGCCCGGCGTCGACGGCGAGGACCGGCGCGGCGTGGGGTGTCACAGTAGTCGTGCTCAGGACCAGCTGCGTCGCGGGGACGTTGCTGATCGCGGCCGAGACGAGCCCGAAGAAGCCCGCGGTGTAGGGCTGCCCTCCCGTGGCGGCCGGCGCCACGTACGGGAGAATCATGGGCCCGATGAAGGCCGCCAGCAACGCGACTGCCCCGACGAGAGCCCAGAGGATCAGCAGGCTCCTAAGGTCGAACTCGGCGGCAAGCCTTCTGGGATGCTTGAATGTGAACGCGAACCCCAGGGCGAAGGCCAACCCCAGCGCCACCACATTCGAGACGCCGACGTAGTCCATGAGGAAGACAATCGCCGCCGACCCCGCGAGATAGGCCGCGGGAACCCAAGACCTGATCCTGGGCGTCGCCCCGCTCCGATTAACTACCTTCGCCCTGAACCTGAACAGCAGGAGCGCCGCTATTACCCCCGAGGCGACCAGCGGCAACCAGGTGCCCCCGACAAACTGGCCAGCGGAGATTCCCGAAGCCTGCCATAGCAGGATGTTCTGCGGGTTCCCGAGGGGCGTGAGGGAGCCGGCGATGTTCGTGAAGGTCACCTCCGCTACGAGAAGAGGCGCGATGTCCGCGCCGGACTCCTTGGTATAGCTCACGAGGACCGGCGTGAGGATGAGGACGAGGACGTCGTTGAGGACGAACGGGGAGAAGACCGCAGTGACCGACACCACGGCATACGTCACTCCTAGCCTGCCCTCCAAGGTCGAGATTATCCCTCGCAGGAAGGAATACCCGTCGGCTGCTTTGAACTGCGCGGCTATCCCGAAAAGGAAGGCGAGTGAGACGAAGATAGAGAGGTTGAGTGCCATGCGCCATCAATCCGGGGTGGACGGGCTGAGCGGGCGTGTCACGCCTGTCGGCAAGAGAAGTTCGGATTTGAACGTGTCACCGGGAGGCGCGGCTGGTATGATGTCAAGTCCAAATGCGCAACCCAAGAGGCACGCAGCGTGCCTCTCGTTTCCACGACGGAAACTAGAGAACAAGCTTCCCTACATAGGCATGTGCCGGACCTAGGTGGGCGAATACGCATAAGGCCAGACTCGGTCACAGGGCATGACAACTCAGTCAGCTGAATACAAGTGCGCATCGTGCGGAGCGGTCTCGGCGGACGCCGACTCCTTCGCCAAGCACAACCTAATCCATGACACCGGTATGAAGCAAGGAATCAACCACCCCATCCAGGATACGTCCTGGCAATCGCCAGCGTCGACAATCCCACAAGGATAGGGATTGCCACGCCGTCTGGGGGCGGCGGGTTAGCCGTGCGTCCCTACGGATAGCGCTTCTCGACGCTCTGCGCTTCCCACGCGGGGTAGATCTCTCGCAGCCTCTTGGGCGTCTTGTCCTCAAACACCTCTTCGGCATACCATTTGGACCCGAACGCTGCGAACCTCATCAGGATGGGTATCGTGTCGTTCCCCTTCTCCGTCACCATCCAGCGAACGAGATTCGGACCCTTCTTCCTCTCGACGCGTTCGATCATGCCTTCCCTCTCCAGCTCGCGCAGCCGGTTCGAGAGGACCCTCGGGGTCAGCCCGGGGGTCGACTTCAGGATCTCGCTGAACCTCTCCTTCTTCATCATGGTCATGTCTCTGAGGATTAGGATCGTCCACTTTCGCCCGAGGACGCCTAAGCTTGTGGCAATCGGGCAATTCATTATTGGAACTGCCGGAGCGAGCAGGTCGGTAGCATCTCCATGCCCTTTTGACTCGCGCGCAGGAGGCTTGTTTTCCATGCTCCGCTATCATAAGTATACTTGCTTATTTAAGAGGCGCTATCCTTTTTTTCTCTATCTGACTTAATATCCGACCCCCCGCATTCCTAATCCATGGTATTCATTTTCGACGAGGGAAGCAGTTTCAAGGCGCCGTTGGACAAGGTCTGGAAGCTGAATCAGTCTGAGGGCGAGCACAGCCACCCGAGCCTGAGGAACCAGAAGGGCGAGCAGCAGGGGGAGCACTTGGTCTTGAGCTACGAGACCCAGATGCCTGACGGATCCTGGGCCAAGAACACGGTCAAGACGACCGCGTTTCCTCCTGTGGGTATCGCCTTCGAGACGCTAGAGGGACCGATGGCGGGGTCGAAGTCGTTCCAGTTCTACACGCCCAAGGGCAACGAGACGGGCATCACCGTAGTGGGGGAATTCGTTTCGAAGAGGGTGCCTGACGCTGCCTTGAAGGGCGCGGTATTGGCATTCCTAGGGACAGTCTTCGACGAAGACCAGAAGAATCTGGCCAAGATGAAGTGACAGAAAGCGAATTCTCAACTCTCCAGCTCTCTGCCCGGCCGGCAGCCACCGCGGGGAGGCCCCCGGCGCTAGGGCTGCCTCGCGCGCGGGGACCCGATTAGCAACACGAGTCGGTCTAGGATGCGACTTTTTTGGCTGGCGACTTTGGACTTCATACGTCACGGGTTCGTTGATGCCTGTGGGCTTCGCAGCAGCCCGTCTACCTTCATGTCTGAAAACGTCGTCTGGAACTCGTCTTGGTAGACATCGAACGCGGTCAAGAAAGGCGATTGGCGCCTCCCGGTCGCTTGCTCTGAGTCCTCGATACAACTCGAAGCCGTTCATCTGAAGCATCCTCGCGTCGAGGAAAATCATGTCGTAACGATTTGGCTTGAATTCCCCCATGGCTTTCTTCGGGTCGTTGAAGCCGTCCGCCTGAAATCCGTGACGCTCGAGACCAATCCTCAAGCTCGAAGTGATGTCGGGCTCGTCGTCAACTAGAGAATTTCTCGGCGGGCGCTCAATTTCTTTCACGCCACTCATACCATAGGGACGAGACGAAGCATCAGAGCGCCGTTCAAGGCGTTCGCAGCGATGACGAAGTATTCCGTCCACGGGAGCTGCCCCTCGAGAAGCGGCGTCCCGTTCAGGCTAGAGAGCTTCAGGGAGACGTCGGCGCCCCGGGCCGCGCTCTCCAGCGGTGTCTCGCCGTCGCTGACTAGCACCGACAGGTCAATCTCGGATTTCATGAGCTCCAGCAGCGCCTCCCTGTCCTCCTTTCCGCCGGCATTGAGAAGGAACTCCGAGCCTACTACCGCGAAAGTCTTCTGCCCGCGCTTGGCTCGCTTCTGCTTCTTCACCAAATCTCTGAGCGACTCCGCCCACGTCTCCGAACCGTTGCTCCCGCCTCGCGGTCTGGCTTGCCTTATGGGAATCACGTCTCCCAGCGCACCGCTTGCCTTTTCTAGGCCTATCCCTTCAAACGGTCTGAAAAACATGGTCCTCGACCGTGGGCTTCCTCTCCCAAGGATTGCGCTCAGCAAGAGAAGGACAGTCCCCGAGTTGACTCCTGATGTTACGTTGAGGTGCACCAACGTCCCAGAGGGCAGCGTCCCATCCAATATCGCATCTAGTTCACTATACCCTGTGCTGCGCGTCATCCTCTCCCACGCCCAGCCGGCCGACTCTTGAGTCTCGATTTCCAGCGGGCTTTGTGCCCGAAAACTCTGAAAGATACCGCCGTCCAAAGTGAAAAGATGTGAGGGGCGGGTCACTTTTACGCCGCTGAGCTTTGAAAGCTGCATCATCCTGACGACTCTTCCGTCTTCGTAATATCGGTCCAGCGCGATGACCCCGTCAAAGAGAGAATCGAAGCTGATGTTGTCAGAGTCCTCAATCAGGGTGACTATCTTCGCTTCAGCCCGCTCTCGCCACGCCTGTAGCACCTTCGTGTTCGACACTAGGGCCTCCTCATCCATCATCGCGCCGATCGGGTCCCACGAATCAATCACGATAGTCGGCGACCTTGCGTCCATCAACTCGTCAGTTATCCGCTCGAAGAAGGGGGCGGGCTCGTCGAGCCTGGCGTCGACGAATCGATTCTGATTCTGGACTTCGTCCTGCTCGACAGGATCAGAGCCGGGCTTCTTGGTCTTAGAGGGCTCCGACAGCCACGGGTGATTCTCGAACAGCTGAGACGGAGAGATCCTGGTCGACAGATAGAGATAGTTGCTGCTCGCCCCGAGCTCCTTGAGTATCGACAGGGCAAGGATGGTCTTCCCAGTCGCAGCTTCGCCTTTGATGAGGAGCGAATAAGAGCGGCGGTTCAGGAACTGCGAGAGCTCAGCGGGAAGGACCACATGGACCGAGGCCTTTCTTTCCCGGCCGCCGAATTCTCTAATCATCACTAACGCGATTCCGATTCCTGAATATAAACGACTGGAAGATGGAACCGGAACCGTTCGCGGTCGGATTCTAGAACTCGCTCAACTCGCCTTCGACGCGTCCGACGGGTCCTAGGGGCCTATCCCAGCAATGACGGTGGTACCACCTTTCCCCGCAAAGAACGTCTCCGGCACTCAGCAAGGCCTCCGTATCGCAGTGCGCGCATGTCCGCAGCAAGAAGTTGACCCGTTGAGCCTGATTCGACTCTACTAGTGTCCGCTGCACAGTCCGCCCTTGTGGAAACGACATATTGGCCATGCATGCAAGTGGCGTTATCTTGATTGACGTTCAAACTTCTAGAATAATCATCTACATCCCGCGCTCTGCTGCCGTTACTCTAAGGTAACCGACTTCGAGGTTCCGCGGATAGTCCGGGTTGGCCTTCCGCTGCACGGCCATGTGGTATGCCCGGAACTGGATATGGAAGCTATCTGCAGGATCGAGAAGAGCTTTCTCCTCGACGTGCGGGATCCTGAATCAGGAGTACGCATGTCCCCTATAGCCAGAGATGCAAGAGGACCTTCCTTCCAGACCTGTCAATAGTCGATATCTTGTTCGACTTTCGGCCCGTGCGCCTCGCGGTTTATCCGAGGAGCCGACGGCAGTGTTCTGCTTGCAGAGAGGGGATAGCTGCACATCCTGACCAATCACGACCCCGGACGCTAGCACCGCTACAGAACAAAATTGCAGCGAAGATATAAGCCGCGCATCAATTCACGCCCGATGACAATACTGGCCACAGGGGCTCGCCCCGACGACACCGAGTCTGGCGCAGTTCGGCCTCTGATACGGGTCGCGAGGCAGGTTGAAGACGTGTCCACGCGCGCCTTGGCCAAGGACGAATCGTCAGAAGGCAAGAAAGGGAGAGCCGAGGACCTCGAGCGCTCCGCCCAGCTCACCAGGGCGATTCGTCTCCGGATCGACTTTTTCAACGATGCCAAACTGCGACCGGTAAGTGAGGCGCTGAAGGTTGCTTAGGGGTGGCGCGCGGCGGGGTACAACAATGGCAAAGAGTTCCGTTGAGTTGCTGAACAGGAGCGTCCTGGGATGGGGGACCAGAGGCTGGCTGGAAATCGTCAACCTCATGCTTGCCGTTTGTGAGAACGGAGCGCTCAAGACGCACGTCATGTACAAGTGCAACCTGAACTCCAAACAGCTCCAGCAGTACATGAACTTCATGCTCAGCCGGAAACTTATCTCAATGCGCCAGGATGAGGGAGGCACCATCAGGACGATATATGCGACCACTGACCTCGGAAGGAAGCTAACGGCAGCATATCACGAGCTGGCTGACATCTTCGGAATCCAAGACTACGGAATCGACAAATAGCCAAGTTCGGCCAATAAGGGAACTTGAGTGGCGGCAGGAACGCTTGACCCGGCTGGCGTCCCCCGTCGGGGTGCGAAGCAGGAGCGCGTCTTATCGCTCCCTAGGAATTGACTAGCCGTTCGCTGCACCCGTCGACACATCTAGGAGTTGCCACGTTCGGGTCCTTCCCGTCGACCGTCCAACGGGCCGCGATCATCCGGCTCGTGCGCAATGCCATGCCTCTTCAGGTCCTCCCCATTCTTGAATGTCATTTCGCCCCGCTCACACTTGACAAAGACTATCAGCCAGCTCAACTTCTCTCCGATATGTCATGGACGTGATGTATAACCGCCTGCAACATGATTCTTCTGTAAGAAAGTTCGCCGGAAGAATGCGTGGGCACGCAATCCAGCGTTACCCGGTTCGCTGACACCAGCCAGTGGATCCCTGAAGAGTTTCTGGACGCATATTGCTTTTTGCGATCCACCCAATCCCGGGATCCGGCAATCAGTTCGGTGTTCGGACGCGCCTGACAGGTTACCTCAGGCTACCTACGGCCGACCCGCTCCAATGCTCTGACAAGCATTGGAGGATAGGTGACACTTGCTGCTACATCCACAACTGACCGCTATAAGCTAGGCTGCCCTTCTCCTACGAACCATTCACCTTCCCTTTTTGTACTGAAGAGGCTGGCATCCAACTATTCGGGAATCACATCCCATTTTCCTTCGTTCGCCCCTACGAGGCGCACTCCTTATTCATGCGACGAGGATTGCCCGTTCGCCTTGACCTCACGTGGATGTCCAAGGAGATGACAGCAGCTCCTCGTAGGTTTTATTCCTCTTCAGCATCCAGGACGCATATGCTACCAACTTTCTAGCCACCGCGATCAACGCCTTCTTCTCCCCCCTCTTGTGTCTCAGCTTCTGGTAGAAGGCCCTCAGGTTGGCATCCTTTCTGATCGACGTCCTCGCGCATTCCACCAGGTTCCTCCTCAGCCACTTGTTCCCGAGCTTTGTGATGTGCCCGGTGTGGACGACGTCCCCCGACTGATGGAGCGACGGGACCAGCCCGAGGTACGCGCAGAGGTGCTTCGAGTCTGGGAAGCGGTTGATGTCCCCGACAGAAGAGGAGAGGAACAACGCCGTGTACTGTCCGACACCTGGAAGAGTATCGAGGAGTCTGGCGTTTGGGTCCATTGTGACGACCGACGCGATTTGTTGTCGAGCTTACTGATTACCGGCTCGACCAGCTCGAGCTCGTCGATTCTGATGTCGATCTCCCGCAGACCGAGCTCGCTGAGCGCCTTCTTCCCCGACGGGCTGAACATTCTGCTGATCCCGTTGCCTGTCCCCCTCCTCTTCAGGAGCCATCTTATGGAGCCCCTGAGCTCTCCGCTTCGTACGCCGTATCGCACTCTGTCCTTGATGAGGAACCTCTTCTCCCTCGTCTCCTCATCAGGCATGTACGACGTTGGTAGGAAGTTGGTCCTGAGAAGCTCACCCAGTCCCTCGCATCGGCTTTATCGTGCTTCAGCCTGTTCCTTGCTATCAGCCTGACGTTGTTCGGGTCAGCGACGGTCACGTGGCAGGACGGAAGCTTTGAGAGCCTATCCTAGATCGGGTAGATGAATCCAACAGCCTCGATCGCGACATGTTTCTCTCCGGGCAGAGACGAGATGAAGGATTCTAGGCTGCCGGTCGGAATCCTCTTCTCATCCACAAGAGAGCCCGATTCCTCGAAGATCGCGAGCTGGGATTCTCTCTCATGGACATCCACCCCGACGTAGAGCTGAGTAGCTACTTGGCCTGATGACGCTATCATGTCCTTTGATAGTCGATTTCGCTTCCTTTTCAACGGTCATAGGATTCATGAGCGGGCGCACGTGGGCGCACGGCCCGAACAGCCGCCAAAAAACAGCCGTCGGTCCTTCCAGACGCCGGCCAGGCGGCAGACCTCCTTCGGCGGTTGCTTTGACCCTCCGACCCGGAAAAGATAGGACTGATCCACAGCCAAATTGTGCGCCTGATAATGGGTGCGTCACTGCCTCCTGTGAAGGGTCCCTCCACAAGCTAAATCTACCGGCGCCGTCTGGGCTCGCAGAGATTCTCCGTGGACGCAGGCACTCTGTACCTGAGAGTTTTCCTTGGGGCGAGGGCCTTCAAGTCGTCGGAACTGGACTCGCTCGCGGAGAGCATGAACGTCTCGGGCCACCTTAGCAGCAACGCTGAGGAGAGATACTTCCTCACGGAGACCAACATCGCAGCGCTCAGTCTTGGCAACAAGCTCTTGTTCGGTGCGCGATACTACTCGAACCTGACGGACAGCCAAAGACGCGCGGTGGCGGCGCACGAGTTCGGGCACGTTCTGGGAGACGGCGGCGAGAGAAGGAGGCGGCTCGTGGCTCCGGCGATTGCGGTCTCGGTGCTGTTGGCCCTCGCGGTTTGCGTGGGAACCGGCTCCATCCTTGCACTGATGTTCGCCTCGGCGCTGGGGCTCGTCGGCGCGGTCGCGGTGCTTTCCACCGTCGACTCTGACCATTATCTCAAGCACGAGATTAGCTGCGACAAGCTCGCGACCTCTTTCGTGGATGGGGAGGCTCTCGTCCAGGCCATTCACGTCGCTCAGTCGCTCCAGAACGAACGCGCGAACCGGTTTGCCTCATTATGGAAACGCGTCGGCACAAACCCGTCCACGAAGCTCAGGGTCGACGCAATCCTGAACCAGAAGACTTCGTCCTGACCAGTGGCAATCCAGTCCTAGAGAGTAGAACTTCGGAAATCAGACCCCGACGAGCGACGTGAGTATCACGTCCATCACGAACAGCACGAGCCCGCTGACGACCACTATTTCTAGACCATTCAACCAGCCAATCTCGAACGAGGGGGGGTTTACACCCTTACACCCTGATAGGCGTATCCCAATATGCGAGGCGGCGCGGGAGCGTCAGGAGGACCAACGATGGCAGAAAACCCTTATGTAGCGAACGCGGAAAAAGCGCTAGAATTCATGGGCAAGATTTTGGTGACGGGAGCCGCCGGCCAGATCGGCTCCGAACTCGTCGTCGCCCTCCGCGAGAAGCACGGCGAGGAGAACGTCATCGCGACCGACATACTTCTGAAGGCGGTGGAGAAGGTTCTCCCATCCGGCCCCAATGAGCAGGTCGACGTGACAGAGATTAGGAAGCTACAGGAGGCCATCGGGACCTGGGGCGTGACCACGATCTATCACCTCGCGGCTATACTCTCCGCCGCGGGAGAGAGGAACCCGCAGGTGGCTTGGGACGTCAATATGAGGGGCCTGCAGAACATCCTCGAGCTCTCGAGGGAACTAGGCGTGAAGCGAGTCTACTGGCCCAGCTCGATCGCGGTCTTCGGGCTGGGCATCCCGAGGGTCAAGACGCCCCAAGACGTGCCGCTCGTCCCCACTACGATGTACGGGATAACGAAGGCGGCGGGCGAGCTCCTGTGCAACTACTACTTCCAGCGCTACGGAGTCGACGTCCGCTCGATCAGGTATCCAGGGATAATCAGCAGCAAGGTGCCGCCGCACGGGGGCACGACCGACTACGCCGTGGACATGTTTTACCAGGCGATCCTAAAGAAGCGCTACACCTGCTTCGTGAGGGAGGACACCGTCCTCCCCATGATGTATATGCCAGACGCGATCCGCGCGACCCTGACGCTGATGGACGCCAGCCAGAAGAGCGTCACCTACCACATGGGCCACAACCTCGCCGGGCTGAGCTTCTCTGCGGGGGAGCTCGCCGCAGAGATCAGGAAGCACATACCCGGGTTCACGTGCGAGTTCGTCCCGGACTTTCGGCAGAAGATCGCCGACTCCTGGCCTGAGTCGGTCGACGACAGCCTCGCCCGCAAAGACTGGGGGTGGAAGCCGAAGTACAACCTAGCCGCGATGACCAAGGACATGATCAAGGAGCTAGGCGCCCGCGCGAAGCTGGGCAAGCTTCTGCCGTGAGCGGCCCGACGCGCGTTTCTCGGCAGACCCAACGCGCGCCGCGCTAGGATTCGGTTGATACCGCCCGACTTGTCTTCGCCCTCCCCTGGGAGCCCGCCAGAAAGGCAGGCCTCAAACGAGGGACCACCAGCACCGCCGCGACGATTACCGCGAAGAAAAAACGGCGAGCGAAGCGGCGGGGAACTCTGGTGCTGGCATAATCTCGGGTTTCACCCCGACTTGAAGCACGGCACGAGCGAATGAAAAGGAAAATAAGGCGAGGCAGGGGGAGAATCTCGAGATGAGCAGGAACCCGACCTCGTTCCTAGGTGAAGAGTACCGCGCGCTCGTGCAGGGCGACCTCGACTGGAAGATCAGGACGCTACAAGGCCCCAGCACGCCGTGGTGTCACATAGACGGGAGGAGGGTGCTGATGCTCTGCTCCAATAACTACCTCGGGCTCACAAACCACGCTGCCCTGAAGAAGGCCGCGGTCGACGCGGTGAACACCCACGGCGCTGGCTCAGGCTCCGTGAGGGCGATCGCGGGGAACATGGACATCCACATCCAGCTCGAGGAGCGCCTAGCCCGCTTCAAGCGTGCGGAGGCGTCGCTGGTCTACCAGACGGGCTACGCCGTCAACAGCGGGCTGATACCCCAGCTGGTTGGGGAGCAGGACCTCGTAATAAGCGACGAGCTCAACCACGGCAGCATAATCGACGGCGTCAGGCTATCGCGCGCAGAGAGGGCCGTCTACAAGCACGCTGACACCGCGGACCTCGCGAGAGCGCTCGACGAGGCGGAGAAGCACACTCCGCAATATCGCAGGATACTGGTCATCACGGACGGGGTCTTCTCGATGGACGGCGACATCGCACCGCTCGACAGGATAGCCAAGCTCGCCGCCGAGCACGGGGCGCTCGTCTACGTGGACGACGCCCACGGGGAGGGCGTCCTGGGCGAGGGCGGGCGAGGCATCGTCTCGCACTTCCACCTCGACAGGAGGCAGGTCCAGATCGAGATGGGGACATTCTCGAAGGCCTTCGGGGTGGTGGGGGGGCACGTCTCCGGCTCCCGCGACCTGACCAACTTCGCCTACAACAAGTCCCGCACCTGGCTGCTCAGCGGCTCGCATCCGCCGCCAGTGGCGGCCGCATGCATAGCGGCCATAGACGTCCTCGAGAACGAACCCGAGCGCGTCCAGACTCTGTGGAGGCACACGAAGCACTTCAAGAAGTCGATGAGCGACCTGGGGTTCGACATCGGGAAGAGCGAGAGCCCCATAACCCCTATCATGGTCGGCGAGGCCGAGGTCGCGAAGAAGCTCAGCGCCCGCCTCTTCGAGGAGGGGGTCTTCGCGCTGCCCATCGTGTTCCCGATGGTCGCGAAAGGGAAGGCGAGGATCAGGACCATCATGAACGCCGCGCTCACCCCCGAGGACCTGGACTTCGCGATCGGCGCGTTCGAGAAGATAGGGAAGGAGCTCGCGATCGTCGCGCAGCACTAGGGCCGTCAGGCCATCGCTTGCGCCTGGATGAGCTCTTCGAGCTTCTCGAAGTAGAGCCTCGTCGCCAAGGGCATCGCGGAGAGGTTGGCCTCAATCGCCTCGATGACCTTGTCGACCGCGCGCCTAGACGTCTTGAACTCGAACTTCATCGTCAGGATTGGGTCCCTGATCACCTGTATGCTGTCCTTGAGGTGCGTCGGCGCCCTCGCCTTCGCGTCGGTCTCCACCTTGCGATACCAAGCCGCCAGGACCTCCGGGTCGAGCCCGAGCTTGAGCCGCTCTATCTCCTGGACGAGCCTCTGTATCAGCCTTATCTCGGAGTTGTCTGACGTCTTCTCTCCCTCCAATCAGCTGCAGCGCGACTGAAGTATCTCCGTCTTCTCGTACTCCGCCTCCCAGACGTGCATGCTGTTCCTCGCCCGCCTTACCGTGACCAGCGAGTAGCCGTCCGGGGCGTCGGAGAGGGACTTGCCGAGGATCTGCTGGACGCTTTCGTTGTCCTCGTCGAATGTCTTCACGATATGCTGCTTGTACTTCTCGACCTCCTTCATATGGTCCTTCAGGCAGAGGTTCCTGCCCTGGAACCGAGAGGACGTCAGGCGCTTCACTTCCTGGCCGCAGACGTCGCACTTCACCTTCTCCATCCCGCAGGAGAGGCAAATCCTGCCCACCCCGATCACCATCGGGAACGTCCCTGGGGTGGACTCCTCCTTCCCGCACATGGCGCATTTCATTATCTTGCCTGTGGAGTGCTGCATGCCTGCTCGGTGGAAACACTCATTGCTTAAGACGATTTCGCTGGCCCCTTCCTACTCATCTGTGCTCGAATCAATCCCGGCCAGACCCCCTCCTTCCTTCTGCACGATGTCCGCGCTCCCGGGCCGCGATACACGGGAAACGATCAGCGGGAGCACGAGCGCCGTGCCGATGATCAGCAACGCGGGAGCCCACCAATCGGAACCCGCTTGTATCCACCACCAGGTGTCGAGCTGGCCTCTAAGGAAGAGAGGGAGGTCGTGCGTCAGGAATGGGAAGTGCGAGACGGCCTCGGCCTGCGGGATGGCGGTGGTGACCCCGGCGATGCCATTGAAGATGACACCCACCCCGTAGAGCAGGTACGCGATCACGGCAACGCCCCGCCTCTTCGCCTCGATCAAGAAGCCCGACGGGAGCAGGAGGAATGGAATCACCGGAATCAGGAAGCGCTGCCCGAAGGCCTCTCCCCCTACCGCGTTGTACCACATCGCATACGGAAGGAGGAAGCCCAGAAAGCAGGCGGCGAGGAGGAGCCCTTCGCTCGCTGTCTCGCGACGCCTCAGGATGAAATCGAAGCCCAGCGCCCCGAGGATGAGTATCGGGCAGTAGACGAAGACGCCGCGGAGGGGAGAAAACAGGTCGAGGTACAGCCCGCTCAAGAGGGGATTCGAGAAGCTACCGAGGAGGGATGAGGTGTGCTGGTAGGCCTGCTCGGTAGTGAGGAAGGGGTTGCCGAAGGCGACCTGGTTGTAGAGGGCGAGCAGGACGACCCCGACGGCTGACGCGACAAGAAGCCCGCCGAAGCCCTTCGCGAACCCCGCGAGCCTCTTACGGAAGGTGTAGAGCAGAAAGATGGAGACGATGGGGACCAGGACGCCGTTGAGGTAGTCCACCGTGAGGGCAGCCCCCAGGGCGGCGCCGCAGGGAACGGCGTCCGCGAGGCCTGAAGACCCGCTGCGCGCCATCCTGATGGCAAGATAGACCGCGAGCACATCGAGCATCGCGGAGACGTCGCTCTCGAAGAAGTACGTGGCGAACGGCCAGCCTATGGTCGAGAAGGCGTAGGCGAAAGCTATGAAAGCGGAGGTCCTTTCGGTGAAGTACATCGAGGCCAGCTTGAACACGAGGTAGGCCGCGATGGCGTCGCAGAGCGCGACGAAGAGCTCCGATAAGATCATCGCGTTCCCAAACAGGTTGAAACCCCCGTCGAGCGTGAACCCCAGACCAACGAAAGGTAGCGCGAGGACGGAAGCGCCGGGGGCGAGCGCACTGTAGTAGTTCCCCCTGTAAGCGAAGTCGTCCACCGTCCCCGGGTCGAACTGGCCCACCTTGCCCAAGACGACGGAGTGGTGCGCCCAGAGCGCGTACGAGAGTTGAAGGAGGCTGGCCGGATGGTCGGCGGCCCAGATCCCGTTGAGCGAGAACGCAAAGACGAGCAGCGTAGATGTGAAGATCAGCAGTCCGGGAGTCCAAAACCGCATGCCGCTCGTTGGCATCTGTGGGGAGACCCACTTTAGTCTACCCTCACGAACGCCTTGCTCAGACGCTCTCTGCGATGTCGTCGACGGTCTCGACGACCGCGTCCGCCGCCGTCTTGGTCTCCTCCCGCGAGTAGACCCCCGTCTTTACCATGATGCTCGCGATCCCCATCATCTTCGCGCCAAGGATGTCGGTCTCCTCCTGGTCCCCGACCATCACCGCATCCTCGGGGCCGCAGCCGGCCATCTCGAGCGCGAGCTCGAACATGAGGCGCGACGGCTTCCCGATTGCGACGGCTTTCTTCCCGGACGAGTACTCGATCGCCTTCACGATGGGGCCGACGGCCATCGCGACGCGGTTCTTGAACATGTAGAGCCGAGCGTAGTGGCAGGCTACCAGCGACGCCCCGTTCCTGACCACCTCTCCTGCCTTGTCCAGCTTGCTGTAGGTGAGCCACCTGTCGAGGCCGACCACCACGACGTCGGCCTTCCTCCCCCTCGTCCTCCGCAGCCCCTCCCGGTTCAGCTCCTCCTCGAGGCCGCGCTCCCCCACGAGAAAGTAAGTCCCCT
>Ga0307373_10002699_pt1 | contig 31723 bp, 30 predicted proteins | sample OX2MG_FD_202534 | JGI IMG/M metagenome (GOLD analysis project Ga0307373, IMG submission 202534) | Soil microbial communities from Risofladan, Vaasa, Finland - OX-2 | ecosystem: Environmental > Terrestrial > Soil > Coastal area > Acid sulfate soil | place: Finland: Risofladan, Vaasa | collected...
CAGTCACCAGCAGGTCGTCCTCAATCCTGACCCCGATTCCCCGGAGTTCCTCTGGCACGGTCAGGTCATGAGTCTGGAAGTAGAGTCCCGGCTCCACCGTCAGCACCATTCCGGGTTCCAGGGTGCCGAGCCGGTAGCTCTCCTCCCGGGCTTTGGCGCAGTCGTGGACGTCCAGCCCCAGCATGTGGCTGACCGAGTGCAGGGTGTAGCGCTGGTGCAGCTGACTTTGCTTCTGCAGTGACTCCTCGGCGCTGACGGGCAGCAGACCCATCTGCTCCAACCCCTTGGCGAGAACGCGCATCGCCGCCCGGTTGGGGGCGAGGAACTCATTCCCCGGCTTGACCTCAGCGAAGCCCGCCTGCTGGGCTTCGTAGACCAGTTGATAGATCCGTCGTTGGACCGGATCGAAGCGGCCGTTGATCGGCATCGTCCGGGTCACGTCGGCGGTGTAGAAGCGGTTGGTCTCCACCCCGGCGTCCAGGAGTAGAAGCTCGCCCGGGCGGATCTCCCCGGTGTTGTGGCTCCAGTGGAGGATGGTCGCGTGACTGCCGGCGGCCGCGATCGTCGGATAGCCGGTGTCGTTGCCGGCCGACCTGGCGCGGGCGAAGAAGGCGACCTCCACATCTCGCTCGGTGCGAGCTTTCGGCAAGGCGCGAACCACCTCCTCGAACCCCTGCCGGGTGAGGTCGCAGGCCTCCTCGAGAAACGCGATCTCCAAAGTATCCTTGACGAGCCGCATCTCCGAGAGCCGACTCACTAGCTGATCGTCCGGGCCGGCCAGATCCGAGGCCAGCTGGTCCACCTTGGAGTCGACCCCCCGCAGCACCACTCCGTGGTCGTAGGCGGACACCACCTGAGGCAGTTCGGGGATGGGTTTGGCGGCGAGGCCGAGGTGGCTCTCGGTGGCACTGAGACCGCGGCCTGGCCCGACCCAAAACACTCCCTTGACCCGATCCGTGAAGAACGCGCTGCTGGTGAAGTCGGCTGCGGGCTCGGTAAACACCCCCACCCGGTGGCCGCCGCCGTCCAGCGGTTCCATCACGAGCACTTCGTCCGGCTCGCCTTCGCCGACCAGGTAGAGGAAGTCGGTGGCGGCCCGGAAATGGTAGCTGGTGTCGTTGGCCCGGACCTTCTCAACCCCGGCAGGCACCAGAATCAACATCCCCGGGAAGCTCTGAGAGAGCTCCTCGCGGCGCGACTGGTAACTCTCCGCTCCTGTGATTAGCGGCGCTGGAGCAGCGCTGGGAGCGGCCCACCCAGTGGTCATGAAGTCAAGAAGTGCCTGCGGCGGAGTCTGATCGTGGGAGGCCCGGGATCGCGTCTGGGCCCCTTCCGCTCCGGAAGCTCCTTCTGGGCGCCGCTTCTCGCCAATCACCTCGCGATCTTAGCGACCCCCCGTTCGGTCGCCGGGCCACCGCCGAGCGGCTGGGCGGGCGGCAGCGGATTGCCGCTACCTTGTGCTTGTGCGCGCCGTCGAGCGGTTCAGCGTTGAGCAGTCATCCGCCCCGGCCGGACCCCTGGCCCCCGGGTCGATGCCGCGCGTTGCCTATTTCTCTCCCGAGTTCGGGGTCAGCGAGCTGATTCCCCAGTACTCGGGAGGGCTCGGGGTGCTCGCCGGCGACTACCTGCGGGTCTGTGCCGACGAGGGCTGGCCCTTAGTCGGGGTCGGGCTCTTCTACCACCAGGGCTACTTCCATCAGCGGCTGGACCGGAGCGGCTGGCAGCAGGAGGGCTACCAGGAGCAGGACCCGGAGGAGCTGGGCCTGGTTGCACTTGCCGATGGCGCGATCGAATTGGATCTGGGGGACCAGACGCTGCGGGCCAAGGTCTGGCGGCAGCTGGTCGGCAAGGTACCTCTCTATCTCTTGGACACGACCGGGGTCGGTAATAAAGAGGAACTCGCCCTGATCACCGACCGTCTTTATGGGGGAGACACGGAGCACCGGCTCCTCCAAGAGATCCTGCTAGGTATGGGCGGGATCAAGGCCCTGGAGCTCGCCGGCGAGCTCCCGCTCCTGTTTCACAGCAATGAGGGCCATGCCGGGTTCCTAGTGCTGCAGCGGATCCGCAACCTGGTGGAGGACGAAGGACTGCAGTTTGAAGAAGCGGTCGAGGCGGCGCGGGCAGGCACCGTCTTCACGACCCACACGCCGGTCCCGGCCGGGATCGACCGCTTCCCCCGCGAGCTGATGGCCCGCTACTTCCAACCCTGGTGCGACGCCGTGGGCGTTCCGCTGGACCGGCTGATGGAGCTGGGGCACTTCCCGGGGCAGGCCCAGGGCGACCCCTTCAACATGGCGGTGATGGGGCTGCGGCTCTCGGGCCAGGCCAATGCCGTGTCGCAGCTCCACCGCACCGTGAGCCGGCGGATGTTCGCCGGACTGTGGCCTGATCTGCTGCCCGACGAGGTGCCGATCCGAGCGATCACCAACGGGGTCCACGCCAAGAACTGGATCTCCCAGGAGATGCGCCATCTCCTAGAGCGGTATCTCGGCCCACGCTGGGACGTTCACGGCGCCGTCGACTGGAGTCGGATCAAGGCGGCCTCCGACCGGGAGCTCTGGGAGGCGCGGCAGTTTGGCCGCCGGCGCCTGATCGAGGGAGCGAGACAGCGCCTGGAGCAGGCCGAGCGCGGCCGGGGAGCCTCGGACCAGGCGCTCTCGTGGACCAGAGCCGCGCTCCAGCCAGGGGCCCTGACCATCGGATTCGCGCGTCGGGTGGCGGAGTACAAGCGGGCGCTCCTGCTCTTCTCCCAGCCGGAGCGCCTCGCCCGGTTACTCCTCGATCCCGACCGGCCGGTGCAGCTGGTGATCGCCGGCAAGGCCCACCCGGAAGACCAGCAAGGCAAGGAGATCATTCAGGCTCTCTGCCGGGCCACCCACACTCCCGAATTGAGGTCTTCGGTTGTCTTCCTGGAGGACTACGACATCGGTTTGGCACGGCTGCTCTATCAGGGCTCCGACCTCTGGCTCAACACCCCTCGGCGTCCGATGGAGGCCTGTGGCACGAGCGGTCAGAAGGCGCTCCTCAGCGGAGCCCTCAACTGCTCGACCCTGGACGGCTGGTGGGATGAAGGGTGGGACGGGGAATCCGGATTCGCGATCCCCTCCTTCGAGGAGGTTGCAGACCAGGCGGAGCGGGACCACTTGGAGGCGGACGCCCTCTTCGAGATCCTGGAGCGGGAGGTCGTCCCCGCCTTCTTCAGCCGAACGGAGGAGGGGCTGCCCCACCGCTGGCTCGCCCGAGTTCGCCACTCTCTGGAGGCACTCGGGCCGGTGGTGCTGGGGTCGCGTATGGTCGCGGACTACGTCCGTCACATGTACCAGCCAGCGGTGGATGCTGCGGTGTTCACACCCCAGGACCGCCACCAGGTCGCCCGGACGCGGGCCGCCTGGTGGGCCCGGGTTCGGCGCGACTTCCCCCAAGCCCGAGTCTCCGCCCGGGCGATCTCCCGAGAGGGAATGGGGGAGTCCCAAGCCGAAGGCGAGGAGAAGGTGGTCGAGGCTCTGGTGGAGCTCGGCCAGCTCCCCCCTGACGACATCCAGGTCGAGCTTCTTCACGGCCCGGTCGGCGCCGATGGTCGGCTCATCTCGCCCAGCGTGGCGTCGATGGTGAAGGACCAATCCCACTCCAACGGCAGCCACCGCTACCTCGGAACCGTAGTGCTGGGCACGGCCGGTGAATACGGCTTCACAGTGAGGTTGCTGCCTAAGCCTCCCAGCAGCGATCCGCTTCCCGCCGAAACCCCAGTCAGCTGGGCGGAGCCTGCCCGGCGACCAAGGTGAAGCAGGCGTCGGTGCGGCAGCGCAGGGGATGACGGTCGAGGCGCCGGTGGCCCCTTCTCCCAGTCCCGGTGAGGAGCAGGTCGAGCTCTACGTCCGCACCTATCGATCGATCCTGCGCTCGTCGGGCGAGATCCGGCTGCAGGCTCTCGAGCGCGCGCACCTGGGGATGGAGTCGTCCCTGCACCCGCTTGGCGCGAGGGAGGAGCTCGACAGCGGAGCCCTGCTCTACGCCCTGCACCGACTACCCCCGGTGGTCCTGGAGTTGGACCACGTTTGCCTGGGTCAGGCACCGGACCAGCTGCTGCATTTCGGCGGCTCGGAACCCGCCGACTGGCTTCCCGTCGTGGCCCCGGGGAGGCGTCGGCGCTGGTGGTGGAATCCCCAGCTGCGGACCATGGCCGTGGCCTTGGCGAGCAGCTCGGACCTGGACGACCTGGTCCCGACCTTGGTGGCCCTGCAAATCGAATGGAACAAGGCCCATGCCCTGCTCGGGGGGCTGGAGGCCACCAGCCCGAAGGCTCGGGAGGCGGAGGCGACGGACCGGCTCGGGGTCACCGAGGATGACTGGGAGCGGCTGGGAGCGGTCTTCGGGCCGCGCCCGTCTGACTTTCTGAACGAGGTGATCAGCCGGCCGATGGATCTCGGCATCCAGCTGCTGGGGGGCTCGCAGGTCGGGTACGCCAGGGCGACCAGGGAGTGGTGGCGCCCGGTGGGAGACGTGCTGCGCCAGGAGAAGCTGCTCGACCGACCTCTCTACTTCGTCAGCAGCAACGCCCACTGTCTGGTCAACCTGCTCTCCGGCGTGGCCCGTCAGCGGGCCTCTCTGGTGGGGGACTGGGTACGGGAATCGGGAGACCAGGAGTTGCAGCTGATTGCCGCCGAGCTCCAGGAGACCGGCTCGCGACTCTCACCGGAGAACTTCCTCTACTACGCCGCCCGCCGCTGGTTCGAATTCCATCCGGAGGAGCGCCAGCAGCGAGCCCGCGAAGAGCGCAGCGAGGGAATTTTTCACGTCCCCTCGCAGTCGGGCACCGACGTCGCCGCCCAGCTGATCGTCCTCGACCGACTGCAGATCTCCCATCTGGATCCGCGGTTGCGTTCGACGGTGGAAGCCCACGCGCTGTCGCGGTCACCCCACGTGATCCTGAACATCCAGTACCCCCTGGGACTGGGCGCCTACCACATCCTCCGCCAGGTTATGGAGGCGACCGAGCACGTCGACGGCGTGTACATCCTCGGCAAGGCCGCGACCTTGAATGCGGACGTCGGAGACGTGCTGGTGTCCGATGTGGTGCATGATGAGCAGAGCGGCAACACCTACTGGCTCAACAACTGTTTCTCGTTCTCGCAGCTCTCCCCTTTCGTCACTTCGCGATCGGTGCTGGACCGCCAGCGTGCGGTCTCGGTGCGCTCAACTTTCCTACAGAATCGTGGCTATCTTGAGCGCTACTACCGGGACTCCTACACCGTCGTCGAGATGGAGGCCGGACCCTACTTGGGGGCGGTGTTCGAGGCCGGCGACAGCTCTCGGTATCCGGATCGGGAACAGGTGGACCTGACCCGACCCGCGATGGAGGTCGGCGTGATCCACTACGCCTCGGACACCCCCTACACCCAGGCCCGCACGCTGGGGGCGCGGGGCCTGCGTTTCGAGGGCATGGAGGCGACCTATGCGGGCGCTCTGGCCATTGCCGCTCGGATCCTAGAGCGCTGCATCGGCGAGGCCTCGCGGGTCGGGGACCAGCCATGAGTGAGTTGGCCAGGGAGCGCTGCCACGCCTGCAGCCAGGACACTCCCACGGTGACCGCCGAGGAGCAGGGCGCGCTGCTCACTGAGCTGGATGCGGGCTGGGAGGTCGAAGACCGCTGGCTCCGCCGGCACTTCAAGTCTCCGAACTTCTCCGGGGCCTTTACCCTAGCCACCCGAGTGGCGCTGCTAGCGGAACGCGAGGGCCACCATCCAGACCTCCGACTCGGGTGGGGCTACCTGGTGGTCGAGCTGACCACGCACGCCGCCGGGGGGCTCACCCGTAACGACTTCATCCTTGCCGCCAAGATCGACCTCGCCGCCGTCGCGACTGCCGGCAGCTAAGTCGCGCCAGACGCAGGTGGGGAGGCCCGGAAGCCTCAGTCGTCGTCCCCGCCACCCCAGCGACGCTGATGTCGGAGGGCGCGCTGCTGGATCCGGTCGGCGCGCCGAAGGTGACGCTCCAGCTGGCGGTCGACCACCTCGGACCAATGAGCGGGCGGCGCCGACTGGCCCTTCGGAGGCTTGGTCACGACACTCACCTCGCCCATCAGCGCGAGTGCCGTCACCCGGATGGCGGGCGATCCCGGAAGCGGGCCGACGGAGCCGATCCGCAGGTTCTTGGCGCCCATGATCGCCAGACCGTCAACGTCCACGTCGATGCCTTCGGGCACGATCACCCTGACCGATCCCATCACCGCCACCGCCGTTATATGGCTGTAGTTCGAGAGCACCTCGGCGCTCCGCAGGTCGAGGACACACTCTCCCATCAAAGCCAGTGCGTGCGACTTAGGCTGCAGCACCCAACGGCCCTTGCGCACAGCGGACGACATGATTCCGACGAACCAAGAGGTCCCGCCGGGCCTGCCGCCGGCCAAGGGGGACGGGACCGCCTGGCCCAGATCGGCCTCCAGGGACTGAATGTCGGCCAGGGTCTTGGCGGAGAGCGCCCCCTCCAGCCGGTCTGAGAAATCGGCCAAGTCAAGCCGCCCGTCGGCACAGGCGGCGCTTAGCCGTTCGACGAGCTGGTCGCGCTCCCGGTCAGATGCCAGGATGACCGCAGCTGCCCTCGTGGTCGGCCCGGGCTGAATCGGATCGGGCATCTTGGCAGTCTATACCCGCCCCGCGGCGCGTCCGACCCAGATTCGAAGGCGATCTCTTGGCGGGATCGGCTCCTTCCACCAGCTGGGCGGAGCTGAGCCAGGATGGGGTTCGCTGGCCCTGAGCACCACGAGCACCGGCTGGCTGCGGAGGAGCCGAATGCGAGATGAATGAGGCCACTCCAGCTTGCGTAGTGCAAGCAGCACTTTCCTGCCAAAGCTTATCCTGGCTCGGTGAGCAGACAGCGTTGCGGCCCGGTCATCACCCTGGCTGTCGCGGTGGCGGGCCTGGCGTCTATGAGCCTGGTCCCGGTGGCCGCCGCCAGCACTGGCACGCCCGAATTGGCCAACGTGGCGAGCGCCGGTTCACTCCAGCTGCTGATGGACCGGTACCTTGGCCCTCCATTCATCCGCCAAACCGGCGACGAGTACCAGAATCAATCGGCGGGCAGTCAGGGGCTGGCCGAGGAGATCGTCGCGGGTGAGCTCACCCCCAACGTCTTCATGCCGATTGGGGCGGCCCCGATGGCCCTCTTGGAGCCTAAGTTCACCACTTGGGCGGTCCAGTTCGCGGCCAGCCCCTTGGTCGTCGCCTATTACCCCCAAGGACCGCACGCCCCGGAGCTCAAGAAGATCTCGGAGGGCAAGCTGCCCATCAAGGATCTGTTCACCCTGATGGCGAGCCCGGGATTCAAGCTCGGTCGCTCCGATCCGGCGCTTGATCCTCAAGGCCAGGGATTCATCGAGATGGTGCATCTGGCGGAGAAGTACCTCGGCGTGAGCCCGGCCACTGCCAACGCCGACCTGGGTGGGTCGAATGGGGGCTCCCAGATCTTCTCGGAGACCGGGCTGGAGCCGACTCTCCAGGCGGGTCAGCTCGACGCTGCCAGCGCCTATCTGCCCGAAGCAGTCCAGCTCGGCCTTCCCTATGTCGCACTTCCCGACACCATGAACTTCGGCGATCCTAAGGACGCGGCGATCTACGACAAGGCCTCACTGACGCTCTCGACCGGGCAGGTGGTCACCGGATCTCTGCTGGATCTCGAGGTCTCGGTGCTCAAGGTCGGAGGCGACCCCGCAGCCGGCGCCGCCTTCGTAAGATTCCTGCTCAGCACCAAGGCGCGCCACAGCCTGACCAAGGAGGGCTACACCCTGCTGCCCCCAGCGCTCCTGGGCCACAAGGCGGCGGCCCCTAAGTCGATAAGGGAACTCATTCAGAAGAGTTGACCATTCCGCCCGCGCCGACGGCGCTGCGCGGCTCGGGGGTCCGGGTCAGCACCGGCGCCGCCTTGGTTGGAGCGCTGATCATCTGGGTCGCCCTGCTGGGCCCGTTGATCGCCCTGCTGGCCCATCTCACCCCGAGCTCGGTGGTGAGCGCCCTGCGCCAGCCAGGAGCCTTCCAACCGCTGGAGGTCTCGGTGCTGGCCTCACTGATCGCGCTCGGGGTGATCCTTCTGCTGGGCACGCCCCTCGCCTACCTCATGGCCCGTGGTCGGCTGCCCTTTCCAAGGCTGTGGGAGGTTGGGGTGATCCTGCCGCTGCTCACTCCACCATTGGTGATCGGACTGTTGCTGATCTTCATGGTCGGTCCTGCGACCCCGATCGGGGAAGCGCTCAGCCACCTCCACCTGACCGCCTCGGACACCTTCTTTGCCTTGGTGGTGGCCGAGGTGTATGAGGCGGTTCCGTACTACGTGCTGGGGGCGGCGGCGGCCTTTGCCGCGGTGGATCCTGAGTTGGAGCAGGCCGGGGCACTGCTGGGGGACGGCCGCTGGCGAACCTGGCGGCGGGTGACCGTGCCCCTGGCCGCGCCCGGGCTCGCCACAGCGCTGGCGGTGACCTGGGCTAGGGCGATGGGGGCCTTCGGAGCGGTTCTGATCATCGCCTACCACCCGTTCGGGCTACCCATGCAGATCTGGGTCACTCTGCAGGAGACAGGACTCAGTTCAGCGCTGCCCTTTGCCCTCGTGTTGCTGGTCGTGGCGCTGCCGCTGCCGGTTGCTGCCTACATCTGGAGTAGCCGTGCTCGCCGCCGACTTTGAGGTAGAGCGCCGCGACTTCGCCGTCCGAATCGCCATCCAGCTGGAGGGTGGCGAAAGGGTCGCGGTTCTCGGGCCGTCCGGCGCGGGGAAAACGACGTTCCTGGAGGCGGTGGCCGGGCTGGTCCCACTCACCTCGGGCGAGATCCGGCTCGATCAACGCCGACTCAGCTCGGCCGCTCGCCCCCGATCCGACATCGGGGTGGGCAGGCGGGGGGTAGGGCTGCTTCGACAGAACCCGGGGCTATTTCCCCATCTCACCGTGCTGGAGAACATCTGCTACCCACCGGGAGCCAATCCAGGGGCGGCCACCGCCGCGGCTGCTCGGATGGGACTGGGCACCCTGCTGCAGGCTCGGCCCCGGGGACTCTCTGGCGGCGAGGCCCAGCGGGTTGCGCTGTGCCGGACGCTGCAGACGGGGGTGCAGCTGCTCTGCCTCGACGAACCGTTCAGTTCCTTGGATCGACCCCTCGGCCTAGAACTGCTGGAGCTGGTGCGCCAGGAACTCGAGGGTCGGGGTACCGGCTCCCTGCTGGTCACTCACCAGCTGCAGGACGCCCAAGCCTTCGCCGACCGGGTAGCGGTGCTCTACCAGGGCTCGCTGCTGCAGGTCGGCGATCCGCGGGAGCTGGTGCTGCGGCCCAAGACCGCTCTAGTGGCCTCCTTGGTCGGATACCGGGGCTGGCTGCGGCGCGGCGGCCGACTCTGGGCGATTCATCCCGACCTGGTTCAGATCAGCAGCGCCGTTGACGGGGACGGCGCCATTTCGGGCAGAGTGGTCGGGATGAGGCCGGACGGGGCGCGCATCGACGTCGAGTTGGAGTCGGAGGGGGAATGGGTCGGACGTTTCCACTGTCCCTTCTCCGAGGCCCCCGAACTGGATTTGCGGTTCAGCTTTCACGCGGACCTTGCCACAGTCTTTTCTGGGGTGGAGTCGGACCTTGACTGAGCATCCGCCGTCCCGCAAAGCTGCCACGCCCGGGGCGGTCGATGCAGGCCGCAGATTACGTCTGGCTCGCCTTACTGCCGGGCTGACCCAGAGCCAGCTGGCCGACCTCTGCGGGGTAAGCCGCCAGGCCGTGTCCGGAGCGGAGGCCGGATCCTGGTCTCCCTCCCTCGGCATCGCGCTACAGCTCGCGCGGGTGCTGGGCACCAGTGTCGATCAGCTCTTCGCGGTTGAGCCGCAGCCGCGAGAGGCAGTGACCACGGCCTTAGGTCTAGGCCCACCGACCGCCCGAGTGCGGACGGCCCTGGTCTGGGACCGGTGGGTGGCGCTCCCGCTAACCGAAGATCGGGCGATGATCACCGGATTCACCGCCGCCACGGGCCGGTTGGTCAAGGCCGGTGAAGCACAGATCTGGGGCAGTGGTCGCTCGCTCGTGATCGCCGGCTGCGACCCCGCCCTCGCTCTGTTGGCCGAGCCGGTGGAGGCGGCCCGGGATGGGTGGACGGTGGAGTGGTGGGCTTGCTCGAGCGGGAATGCGAAAGAGCTGCTTGACGCGGGGCTGATCCATGCCGCGGCGGTCCATCGCTCGAAGGGCAAGACCGCCGCTGGAGGGAACGTCCGCAGTCGGGCCAGGATCGGGTTCGCCAGTTGGCGCGAGGGTGTCCTGCTACGTCCCTCGGCCGCGACCGATCAACCGAGATCTCTCGAAGATGTCCTCCGACGCGACCCTCGCTGGGTCAACCGCGAGGTGGGCTCAGAGGCGAGAACTCTGCTGGACCGAGAACTCGCCCGACTCAACATATCCGGTGCGGCGCTCGATGGCTACGCAAGTCATGCCGCAGGTCACCTTCAGGTGGCTAGCGCGATTGCCAGTGGTACCGCCGATGCGGGAATCGCGACCGAACCCGCGGCGCTGGCCTACGGGCTCAACTTTTTGGCACTTTCCGACGAGGAGTGCGTTCTTCACGTGGACCGGGACCGACTAGACACCATCGAGATTCGGCTACTCCTGGATGCCTTGGGTGGCCCGGGGCTAGGCAGAGAACTGGCGGCGCTGCCAGGGTACGACACCGCCATTTTGGGCCTGGAACTGTAACAGTCGGTCTTCTCCGCCTCGGCCCGCTGACGTCCAACCCGGGGGCCTTGCCCGGCGATTCCGGCCATCCCCAGCCTCAGCAGCTCCGGGCCAGTGACGGAGGCTCCGACGCTTGGATGGTGGCCACTGCTGCCTCAGGACCGTGCGACCCTCTCGGAGATCGGGCGCAGGGCGGTGGTGGCCCCGGGCTAGCTTTAGTAGGCCCTGCGCACTGTTCACCTTAGTCGGCTCTTAGTGTGGGGTTAGTTCTCGTTTAATCGCGTATCGGCAATCATAGAAGTCGTCGTCGGCACCACTTCAGCGCAGAGGACGGGGTGGTCGCGTCCCCCACAGGATATCGAGGTCGGGGTGCCGAGTCAGACCGCATCCCTCGATCAAGGTTCACGGTCACGCTCTACGGGAGTGAAGGTAAACCCCGGTTCGCCGAAAACGTCGTCCTCTTAACACGTGAAGACGCTGTCCCTCCCCGGTCAGCCCTCCAACGGGCCGGGGGTCGCCGCATGCGACTCCCGGCCTTCGAGGCGACGCCGAATGGGAGTTCGCAGGTAGGCACTCGCAGCGGGTTGCCAGCATTGACACCCGGTGGGGTCTGCCAACGAGTTTCACTCTGAGGTGGCAGCGGACGACTAGGCAACAGCGATCTTCCGTGGCGCGACGGAGGCATGTCCCTTGCGCGTCGCAGCCGCCAGCGCTGGGCCAGAGCTGCGCCGGCAGGCACCGCGAATCTACTAGCTTTGGCGACCAGAGACGCCGCGCCAGAGACTCGCTGCCAGCAGTGTCGCGACGGCGACCGGAATGAACCAAAAACTCGGTGAGCCGATGGCGCGGGTTAAGGCCCAGCCTCCGACGATGACAATCGCCACCCCGATCGCCAACTCCGGGGTGTCCCCCACCACGAACTCGTAGCAGAACTTACCGAAGGCCAGTGCCCATCGGTTCACCCCGCGTCCGCCGCGGGTGAGGTATCCCTGGGGCGCTCAAGGATGCGGACTGCTACCCATCCGAGCGCCGCGTACACCGCCAGCAGCCCGAGCAACGAAAGGTCCGATCCAGGCCAGTGTATCCCCACTCCCTCCCCTCCCCAGAAGCTGCCGAAGCTCACCAGCATCGTGCCTACGGCCAGCTTCATGGCGTTCTCTGGGACCTCTCTCAGTTGGCGCGATACTGCGACCCCGACTGCCGTCACTACCACAACTGCGGCGACTGCGGCCACCACGGCCACCGCCAGGTGCCCTGAGCTCAGGCCCAAAGTGAGTACGATCATCACCACCTCCATCCCCTCCAACAACACTCCCTTGAAGCTGATCGCGAATCCGATGGAGTCCCGGCCGGACCCGGAGCGGGGAACCCCCGACAGGCGCTCGACCTCCCGACGGTAGATGACGTCCTCGTCGTGCTTGGCCTTGTGACCGCTAGCTCGCAGGATCGCCTTGCGCAACCACTGCAGACCGAGGACAAGCAGCAGACTGCCGACCACGGTCCTGAGCACGGCAATCGGCACGTAGTGAATCAGGGCTGGACCGAAGGCAGCGACCACCACCACCAAACAGAGGACGGCGACTCCGGCTCCCTCAAGTGCGGAACGCCAGCCTCTGGTTAGCCCCGAGGCCAGCACAATCGTCAGGGCTTCCACCATCTCCACCGCGCAGGCGCCGAAGACTGCCAGCGCGATCAGTACTGTGCCCGTCAAGCGATGCCCTCAAATATCGCTTCGTCCGATGAGGACGGCACTCGGGCGGCCAGCGCGACCACCGGCTGCCGGGCGCCAGGGTCCTCCACCGGATCCAGTTCTGGCTCGTAATCGAGTAACAGGCACTGCTCAGCATCCAGCTTGACCGCGACCTGCTCGGCACGACCCCATTTCGATTCCGAGAACAGGCCGTGCAGTCGGCCGCCGCCGGCCAAGTCGACCACGTGCTCGTAGCCGCGCCCTCTGAAGGCAACATCGCGAACCACTCCGAGGAGGTCGCCCCGGTCGTCACCACTCGCCAGGAGCGTGCCCGCCGACGGGCGCACCAGCAGCTGCGCCGGCACCCCCGGTTTCAAGGGCCGTGGCGCGCGGGCGATCACCAGGCGATCGCCCACGCGGACCTGCAATTTATTGCCGCTGGTGCGGCCGTGGACTTGGACGGCTAGTTCGCCGGCTAGCCCGGTGAAGCGGGCCACGAATGAGGTGGCCGGGTTGAGGTAGATCTCCTCGGGGGTTCCCATCTGGATCAGGCGTCCCCGGCTCATGATCCCGATGTCATCCGCCAGGGCGAACGCCTCTGCCTGATCGTGGGTGATGTAGATCGCAGTGGCGCCGCATTCGCGCACCAGGGTTGCGATCTCGACCCGCAGCCGATCGCGCAGGTGCGCATCCAGGTTGGAGAGCGGCTCGTCGAACAGGATGAGCCCAGTGTTTGCTACCAGCGCCCGGGCCAAGGCCACTCGCTGCTGCTCGCCGCCCGAGAGTTCGTTGGGATACCGATGGCCAAGTTGGCCCAGCCCCACCCGTTCTAGCATGGTGCGGGTGCGCTGCCGAGCCGTGTCCGGCGCCAGCCGGAGCCGACGAAGTGCGAAGGCGATGTTTTGCTCAGTGGTCATATGCGGCCAGAGTGCGTAGTCCTGGAACACCATCGCCAGGTCCCGTCGCTCCGGAGGTAGATGGAGCCGGTCATGCGAGACCTTCCTGCCGCCGATCTCGATCGTGCCCTCCGTGACCTTTTCGATACCGGCGACGCACCGGAGCAAGGTCGTCTTACCCGAGCCTGAGGCTCCGAGCAGCACGGCGAACCGTCCGGACGCGCAAAGGAGCGAGATGTGGTCGAGTGCCAGCGTGGCGCCTCCGTATCTCTTCACCACGGCGTCTAGGATGACGGCCGGGGCACCGGGCTCGGACGTTGCCGTCACCGCGCAACTCCCACTCGCTGCCAGCCCCGCGGGGCCAACACACGGAACCCTACGAGTACTAACCCCACCACCGTCAAAGCATATGCCACGGAGGTCACCATCAGCGTGGTTCCGGGCGCGTACGAGAAATTGGCGAAGGCCGCGGTGATCGCCACTGAGAGCGGTTCCTGACCGGGAGGGTAGAGCAGCTGCGAGATGGGTAACTCGAAGAGGATTCCGGTGAAGCCAAACAGCCATGCCCAGAGCAGGGTGCGGGAGAGAAGTGGAACGACCGTCGTCCTCCAGGCGCCGAGGGCGTTGCGCCCGTGCACGCGGGCCGCGTCGTGCAGACCGAACTGAATCTGTGCCATCGGACCGGAGAGAAGCCGGGCGGTGATGGGCAGGCTGTTCGCCAAATAGGCGACGTCGAGCAGGAACAGGGTCCCGTACAGGCGGAGTCCAACCGTCGCGAGAGCGGGCAGGTTGTAAACGAAGATATAGCCAGCGCCGAGCAGAATTCCGGGCAGGCCCACCGTTGCGAGCAACAGCAGGTCGAGTATTCGCGCCGGGGTTCCCGACCTTCGTTGGGTGAGGATGCGAGCCACAACTAGGCCCAGCACCACCGCCACGGTAGTTGCGATGAGGGCCAGTGCGGTCGACAGGCCGAGCGGCCCTAGGGTTGACGGGTGGCGCGCCAGAGCAAGGTAGTTGCTGAGAGTGAGCGTGTTTAGGGTGATGGCGCTGGCGGCGGGTTTCAGCAGCGAAGCGCTCGCCACCGCGATTGCTGGGACACCCAGGGTAAGCCCGAAGAACAGGACCATGATCCCGATCCCTGCCGACTGGCCGCGTCGGCTCAGTTGAATGCGGGCGCTGGTCCGAGAACGCCCGCTCAACACCTGGTAAGACCGACCTCTCAGCGCTCTCGACTGGGCGAATAACGCGAGCCCGATGCTCGCGACTAGGAGCCACCCCACCGCCGCCGCGACCGGGAAGTTGACCGGGAAGTTGTCCACCGCATTGAACAGGGTCATGGTCGCGACTGGGAAATTGGAAGTGCTAGCGATAGTGGAGGCGACGCCGAAGTCGCTGATCGTCTCGGCGAAGACGATGGCCAGCGCGGACCACATGGCCGGCGCCAGAATCGGCAGCACCATCCGCAGGGCAGCGGCACGGCCGCCGCCATGGATGCGAGCTGCGTCCTCATACTCTCGTCCCAATGCGCCCAGCGCCGCGGAGATTGCGAGAAAGGCGAAGGGCACCCCCTTGGTGGTGTCGACAAAGATCACTCCCAGGGGACTAAAAAAGGCATGGCTCAGCCCTGAGACGGGCCAACCCAGATCGGCCAGCACACCCTCGGGCTGAAGTAGACGCTCCCACCCCAGCGCCACCAGGAAAGAAGGCGTGAGCAGCACGACCCAGACCAACAGGTTCCACACACCTCTTCCCCGCAGGTTGGTCCGCTGGACCAGCCAGGCCAGCACCAGAGCGACCGCGAGCGAGAGGATCGCCGTACCGACCGAGAGGACCAGCGAATCCAGCAGCCCCTGAAGTGTGGGGCCACTTAGGGCGGCGATGAACGGCGCCAAGGTGAACCAGGCGGTTCCCTGGTCGGCTGCGGCGGGCATGATCGCCACCAATAGGAAGAAGGCGATCGGTGCCAAAAGGATGAGGAAGAACAGCACCCAAAGGGCAGGGCCGCCCAATGCGCCAAGGCGCAACGGGCGACCCGCGGTGGCGGCTGACCGGGCCTCCGCCCAAGTTAGTTTTGCCATTACTCGCGAACAGTCAGTTCACGATGTTGGCCGTGAACCAGTCATTGATTGCGGACTCTTTCGGTCCCCACGTGTACGGGTTGATCTCCTGGTAGTGCGTCGAGGAAAGGGCGGGGACGCCAGTCTTCGGGCTCCCACCCTTCACCACCGGCCAGAAGTTCGAGTCGCCAGTAGGATCCCCGATCTTCATCTGGTGCTGGCCCGCCTTGGAGAGAACGTAGGCGGTGAAACGCTCGGCTTCCGCAATCTCCGTCTTGGAGGCGTAGCGATCGATGCCGATGTCGCTGGGAAGCAGGGTCACCCCTTTGAGGAAAGCAAGCCTGTAGTCCGGGTTGGAGGCGAGTGCGCCGATGATGGCTGAGCTCTGGATCGTCGCCATGTCGATCTGACCGGTCTGAAGCGCGTTGAGAGTGTCGCCGTTGACGTCATAGACGTGAAGACCGTTGGCTTTCAGCTCCGTCAGGAAGGTCTTGCCCTTGGATACGCCGCCGAGGTAGTTCATGAGGCCGGACACATATGGGTAGGTGGGTCCGGAGATCGAGGGGTTGTTCATTCCGAGCAGGCCCTTGTACTTGGGCTCCAACAACTGCTGGAACGTCTTTGGCGGAGTCTTGATCTTGGCACTGTTGTAGATCAAGGTGGCGGCGATCGTGGTGCCGGTTGGAATATAGCTCTCGTCTGATGGAATCAACGACTTGCCCAGGGCATTGAACTTCACCGAGGGCAGGTAGTGCCGCACCAGCAGGCCCTCGTCATCCAACTCAGCGAACGGCTGATTGCCGTCCACCCAGATCAGTCCCCACTGCGGGTTGTTGCGCTCTGCCGCGATCCGGGCAAGCAGTGGACCGGTGCTGTCGCACAGCAGTTCAGTTTTGATGCCGGTGGCCTTCTGGAACGCGGCCACCTCGCTCATGTCATAGCCTTGGGCGGAATAAACGATTAGTGGTACCTGTCCGACCTGGACGGCGCGCGCCGCACGCGGTTGAGAGGTCGCGAAGGCGACCGAGGTCAAGGTGGCCACCGCCACCGCCACCGCGGTCGCGGAAGCCAGCAGTGGTCGCTTGGAAAGTGCCCGTATCAACATCAACTCCCCCGTTACCCGCGATGCTCACGTATTAGCCGCTGCGAGCTCGCTGCGGCCCTTCGACGCCAATGCTGGCCAGGGCCTGCTTAAGGATGGGTTAATCGGAATTGATGAAGTTGTTATCCCTGAACGACAACCACGATCGCGCACCCGGAGCAGTGATTAACAGCGCGTTATGATCCGCCTGGTTCCACGCGGATTACACTCTGCCGCGCAGGTCCGCCGGCTGAGTTCGCGATCCGACTGAGGGTTGCAGTGGAGGAGGAAGCGGGAGAGTGAGGGGCCAGATCGGCGTGGTCCGGATCGGCACGTGCCTATTGTTAGCGACGGTATTGGGTGGATGCGCCGCAAATAATTCCCACCTTGCCACATCTACCAGGTGGGATTCGTCTAAGCTCACGCCGGTCGCGGTCATCCGCGCGGCGAGGATCGACGTTGACGGCGTGATGAGAACCGTGTTTACCAACAAGGCAGGACGCACTCTGTATTGGTTCACCTTTGACAGGCCTAGCCGAGTGGCGTGTACGGCCCAATGTGCGCTCGCCTGGCACCCCGTGTTGACGCGTAACGATGCCCTTGATTTGCCCACGGGACTCATGCTCGAAAGCTTCGGGGTAGTTCGCGACCCGAATGGAAGACAAGTTGAGTACGAGGGGCACCCGCTTTACACCTCCGACCAAGACACTGGGGCAGACCAGGCCAACGGTGAAGGTTTCGAAGACGCCTGGTACGTTGCGACGATCAGCCTGGCCCCGGGTAGCTGGTAGTCCCAGGTCGATCGGGCGCGCCGCTTTGTGCCCCGCAGCACCCCATCGGCTCGCGCCGCGTTCGTCAGGGGTAGCTTTCCGCCGGTGCCACGGCGCGGCTCGATCTGGACGATCGTGGGCATTTGTCCCAACTGGGCAAGGCCCGTCACCAGTATTCGTCGACTCGGTCGGATCCCTACGGCACGCCACCTCTCCTGCCGCTGAGTCTGGGAAGCACTTCGGTGGCGCTGCGTAGATGGGCTTCTGACAGAGCTGCCGATCCTGAACGCCATCGGGACACGCGTCGCCACTTGGCGTGGCACGCTCGCCGGCCGGGAGAGAAATCGCCTCACCACGTAGACGACTAGGCCCGCAGCTCCGTCGCTGGCGAGGGAAATGGCATCAAGCCTGGCCGTATGCGCGACTCTGCATCTGCCGGGCCATCCGTTCGATGGGTCCGGGTAGTTGGCCGCCTAAGGCTGCCAGACGGTCTGAATGTTGGTGAACTCGCGGATGCCGAAGTGGTGGAGCTCCCGGCCATACCCGCTCCGCTTAACCCCGCCGAAGGGCACTCGGGCGTCGGAGTGGGTCATCCCGTTGACGAATACTCCTCCCGTGTCCAGCTCGGCCGCCAGCCGCACCCCACGCTCCACGTCCCCGGTCCAGAGGTTGCCCCCCAGGCCGTAGCGGCTGTGGTTGGCCAGGCGGAGCCCCTCAGCCTCGCTGGTGAACCTGGTGAAGGCGGCGACCGGGCCAAAAGTCTCCTCGTCGAAGGCAGCCATGCCCGGCTGTACCCCAATCAAGACGGTCGGGGAATAGAAGAAGCCCACTCCAGCCCGGAGCTCGCCGCCCAGGGCCAGCTGAGCGCCTTGGCCCACCGACCGGCTTACCTGCTGGTGCAGCTTCTCTCGGAGGTCCTGGCGCGCCAGGGGTCCCAGCCGGGTGGCAGGATCGAGGGGGTCGCCAACCGAGATCTGCGCAGCCAGCTTGATGAAGCGGTCCAGGAAGGCATCGGCGACCGGCTCCGCTACCAAAAATCGCTTGGCCGCGATGCAGGTCTGGCCCGCGTTCTGGAAGCGGGATCGCACACCCGCCTCCGCGGCCTGGTCCAGATCGGCGTCCTCCAGCACCAGGAAGAAGTCCGATCCGCCCAGTTCCAGCACCGCCTTCTTGATCTCCCGGCCGGCGATCTCCGCCACCTTGCTGCCGGCGACGTCGCTGCCGGTCAGGGTGACGGCACGCACCCGGGGATCGGCGATCACCCTCTCCATCGGCTCGACGCCGGTCAACAGGGCGCCGAGAGCGCCCTCGGGAAACCCCGCCTCCGCGATGAGCCGCTCCAGGGCCAGGGCCGTTCCGAAGCAGTTGGGGGCGTGCTTGAGCACCGCTGAGTTGCCGGCCATGAGGGCGGGCGCCGCGAAGCGAAGCACCTGCCAGAGGGGGTAGTTCCAGGGCATGATTGCCAGCACCACCCCGAGAGGCCGGAAGGCCACCAGGCTGCGTGGGGAGTCCGAGGGAGAGGGCTCGTCGGCGAGGAAGCGCTCCGCCTGGCGGGCGAAGTATTCACAGGAGACGGCGCACTTGTCGACCTCAGTCTGGGCTTCGCTCAGCGGCTTGCCCATCTCCGCAGTGACCAGATGGGCCAGCGACTCCCGGTCCCGACGCAGTCCCTGGGCTAGCGCCAGCATCCGTTCCGACCGCCAAGCGATGGGCTGGCGACGGTTGGCCTGGAAGGCGTTCTCCGCCTGCGCCAGCGTCGCCTCCAATTGGGCTTCGCTCATCGCCGGGTACTCGGCGGTGACCTCCTCCGTCGCCGGGTTGATCGAACGGAACGTCTCGGTAGCGCTCTCTGTGACCGTCACGGCTGCTAGCCTCCGCTGCTGCTCAGGACTCGCTTGGGGCGAGGGTGAATTCAACTCCCAAGTCTGACAGTACCGAGACCAGCTCACCCTGCTCGGCGAGCAGATCCAGATGGGCCACGGTCTCGTTGACCGCCAGCAGTTGATTGAAGGAGTCGAGGTCGGCGAAGCGGCGCTCCCGCCTGGTCCAAGGCACCGCCTGGGCTACCGCCAGCGCGGTCCGGCAGCCGGTCGCCACTGCCTCGCGGCAGAGCTGCAGCCGCTGCTGGTGGTGCTGCAGGAGTTGGTCGACCCGGCCGGCAAGGTCTCCGAAGGTAGGCCCGTGGGCGGGGAGGACCAGCCGGGCCGGGAGGTGCCGGACCAGCTCCAGGGACTGCAGGAAGTGGAGCAGGGGCAGCCCGCCGAGTGGCACCTCGACTCCGATCGACGGTGTGATGTGCGGCAGGACGTGATCTCCGGCGAAGAGGATCTGGCTCGAGCTGTCCCACAGGCAGAGATGGCCTCGGGTATGTCCGGGAGTCGGCAGGACCTCAAGCCTGCGGCCCTGGAATCGCAATTCGCCGCCGCCGATGAAGAGATCCGGGAGGGGACTGAGCCAGGGCGCCTGCGGATTGGCGGCGGACTCCCGGTCCAGCGCCTCGACCAGCTGCGCCGCTCCGTGACGCAACAACAGATCCCTGGTCCTGCTCCGCGCCAGCCCGGGATCGGTGGCTAGGATCTGGGCCGTCTCGCGGTCGCCCAGTCCCAAAGTGACGAAGGCGCCACCCTCCGCTCGGATCTGTCCGGCGGCCCCTAGATGGTCCCTGTGGACGTGGGTCGCGAAGAGGTGGCGAATCGACTTCACTCCACTGCCGAAGCGCTTCAAGGACGAGGTGAGGGCCTCCCAGCTGAGGGGGTGAACCCAGCCGCAGTCGATCAGCAGATCGCCCTGCTCTCCCCGCCAGAGGTAGGCATTTACGGCCCTGAGACCATCGTTGGGAAGCGGGAGCGGGATGCGGAAGAGGCCGTCCGCGACCTCCTCGGGGCCACCTTCGGCCCAGACGGCCGGGGTGGGAACGTATCCGGTCAATCCTTCGACTCGGTCGAACCTTTCGCAGCGGCCCCCGACCCCTCAGCCGTCTCAGAGCTGGCGATGATCGCTCGGTTGACCGCCGCCAGGTCCAGGACCCGGTGGGAGCGGATCTGGAGCTGGCAGGTGAGCAGACCCTCTCCCTCGGTGGTAAGTCGGATCGGCCGCAGGGTCACGTTCTCTCCAGGTCCCAGCTGGAGCGCATGGGTCAGCTCCTGGTCGAGCCGGGTCAGACGGATCTCCGGGGGCAGCAGCAACTCCATGTCCAGCTGGATGGGGACGTAGGTGATGGTGAGCGCCGAGGCCAGGGCCGCGCTGTTGGGAATCCGCACCAACCGCCCCCCGGCGTCCACCGTGGTGTAGACGACCCCGATCTGGGTGATCACCCCGGAATAGTCGTAGGGACCGAAGAGGGAGCTGCGGAAATGCACCCAGGTGCCGACGCTGAAGGGGCGGGCCAGCACCAGCACGATGCCCGCGAACACGCTGGAGAGCGAGGTCTGGGCCGCTACCCCGACCACCACTCCCAGCACCGCTCCCGCTGCCAGCAGCCCACCGAGGTTGATGTTGATGGCGGAGAGCACGCCCAGGCCCAGGATTATGTAGAGGCACCAGTTCACGACCGGGCGCCAGCCCGAGAGTCCGGTTCCCCGCAGCCGGTAGAAGGCGCGATTCACAAATGAACGGATGACGATCCCGCCCAGGATCACCGCCAGCAGCAGGATCCCCAGCTGCACCTCGGTGCGGTAGCGCTTGGGGGCCAGCGAGAGCAGCTCGGGCCGCACTGCGAATAGGGCGGCCAGCAAGATCACCGCCGCCAGGGCGGTGATCCACGATCCGTGGCGCTCCTGGCTCAGCGTGGGGCGAGGGACGATCACGCGCCCATGCTGCCAGAGCGGACGGAACCGACGCATCCTCAATGAGCAACAGGGCAAGCCGGAATCGGTTAAAGGGCAGTTCCGCCACCCGGCCGCTATATTCGCCATCAAGGTCATGGACGAATTGGTCTCGATTCAGGGACCCGCCGAGGAATTCGACCGGCTCGCCGCCGCGCTGCGGGCCGACTCCGGCGACCTGTCCACCTTCCTGGAGGTGGTGGCCGGCAAGTTCGAGGCCGCCCTGCCGGGCCGGACCAAGGTGGAGCGGGACGGTGGGGGGCTCCTGCGTCGGCCGCGTCAGGTGAAGCGGGTCAGCCTGGAGCTCGGTGACCTACGCTTCGAGCTCGCCAGATCCGGAGGTGCGGTGGTGGCCCAGTGCACCCGGGTGGTCCGGGGGATCGCCCTCAAATCCGAGATGCTCAATCTCGATGCCTGGCTGGTGGAGCTGGCCCACGCCCTCTCGGCGCAGGCCGGCGCCAGCTCCCAGGACCGGGTCGCGCTTGAGCGGCTGCTGAGCTGATGCGCTTTCTCCGTCGGGGATCGGACGGCGGCGAGAGTCCTGAGGAGGCGGCCATTCGGCTGGAGCGAGCCGAGCGCAGCCGGCAGCTGGTGGAGGGGGGAGGGATTCCCCTGGAGGCGGAGGAGCGGATTCGGCGCCAGCAGCAGGAGGGAGGGGTCTGGACTTCCGACCTCTCCGTCGACGAGCTGGCTGCGCTGCATGGCATCGGCTACGAGCCGGTCGCCCAGGTGCTGGGCAGCTCCCTGTACCGGCTGGGCTGGATCAACACCGGCTGGAACCAAGGGCCAGGGATAGGCATCGGCATGCGCGGCGCCTACGCCTGGGGGGCCATGCAGCCCGAGGAGAACCAGGCGCTGACCCGATCCCTGCTGGAGGCTCGGGCGCGGGCCATCCATCGACTGGTGTTGGAGGCCCAGGGGCTGAAGGCGGACGGGGTAGTGGGGGTCCGGCTCAAGGTGAGCCATTGGGAGTGGGCCCAGGGAATGTCTGAGTTCACAGTTCTGGGCACGGCGGTCCGCCGGACCGGCTCTGCGCCCCCGGCCGAGCCCTTCACTTCGACTCTCTCCGGTCAGGAGATGGCTAAGCTGCTCTCCACCGGATACTTCCCGGTGCGGTTGGTGATGGGGGCGAGTGCCCAGCAGGCGGTCGCCATCTTCGGCCGGGGCTTCGGCGGCTACGCCGCCTGGACCAACAGCGAGGTGGGAACCTTCAGCCGAGCCATGCATCAGGCGCAGACCGCCGCTCGTCAGCGGATTGGGCTGGAGGCGGCCCAGGCTGGTGCCAGCGGGGTGGTGGGGGTTGATTTCAGTTCACAAGTGATCGAGTACGCAACCGGATCTGAGGCCGTTCTGGGTCGGATCGTGGAGTGGGTCATCCTGGGCACCGCGGTCGTCCCGCGCCCTGGCGCCGTCCCCGCTGCCCCCCCCGCCCTGGTGGTGTCCCTCAGTGCCAGGAGGACCGCCGATGTCGGATCAACCATCCCCTAAGCCGGTAATCCCCGAGGACGCGGTCCGCCGACTGCGCGAGATGCGCGGCGGCGACGGCAAGAAGGGACTCTTCACCAGCGACCTATCGATCTCGGAGTTCCTTTTGGTCAAGGAGGCGGGCTTTGACCCCGTGGGGCTGGTAATCGGCAGCTCGATCTACCACATCGGGCTCCAGATCGCCAACTATCGCCAGAACCAGGAGCTTCAGGTTCTGAGCCAGGCCATGTACCAGGCCCGCGAGCTGGCCATGAGCAGGATGGAGGAAGAGGCGGACGCCCTGGGAGCGGATGGGATCGTCGGGGTCAGACTGGACATCAACCGGTACGAGTGGGGCCAGGGACTGGCCGAATTCATGGCGGTCGGGACCGCAGTGCGCAGCCAGAAGGGGAGCATGCGCACCAACAAGAACAAGCCCTTCACGTCGGACCTCTCGGGCCAGGATTTCTGGACCCTGCTGCAGGCTGGCTACGCGCCGCTCGCGCTGGTGATGGGTTCCTGCGTGTATCACGTCGCCCACCAGGGACTGGGCCAATGGATGCGCAGCGTGGGCCAGAACCAGGAGATGCCCAATTTCACCCAGGCCCTCTACGACGCCCGCGAGCTGGCCATGGAGCGGATGCAGACGGAGGCCGAGGAGGTGGCGGCCGAAGGGATTGTCGGAGCTCAGATCAATGAGAGCAACCATGGCTGGGGAACCCACGTGATTGAGTTCTTCGCGGTGGGCACGGCCGTCCGGCCGACTAAGGAGGACCACCGCATCGCGCCCCCGCAACTGGTGCTCTCACTGGACCAGTAGTTGGCGCTGATCGAGGGAAGCCCGGCAATCCCCCCGCTGGTCTTCTTCTACGACGATCTCTTCCTGCGCCATGGCAGTCCCGGGCATCCGGAGTGTCCCGAACGGCTCCGAGCGATCACCTCGCTGCTCCGGGGCGACCCGCGCTTGGCGGGCTGCCGTTGGGAGACAGCGCCCAGGGCCACCGAGGAGGACGTCCTGCTGGTTCACTCGCGCCGGCATCTGCAGCGTATCCAGCGCTGCTCAGCCATTGGCGGCGACTGGATCGATCCCGACACCTACTGCGGCCGGGATTCGTATGAGGTAGCCCTGGGTGCGGTCGGGGCGGCTATCGCTGCCGTTGCGGTCGCCACGCAGAGCCCCCGAGCCCCGGCCTTCGCTTTGGTGCGTCCGCCTGGCCACCACGCCACCCCCGGTCGGGCGATGGGCTTCTGTCTCTTCAACAACGCCGCCATCGCCGTGCGTCATGCGCAGCGGCGCCTGGGCGTTGAACGATTGGCCGTGGTTGACCTCGATGTTCACCACGGCAATGGCACCCAGGATGTCTTCTATGCCGATCCGGATGTCCTGTACTGCTCGCTGCACCAGGCGCCCTTGTATCCCGGCACCGGGACGGGCGCCGAACGGGGGTCAGGTGCCGGTCTGGGTGCCAATCTCAACGTGCCGCTGCCGCCTGGCACCGGTCCCGACCGCTGGCTTAGTGCGCTCAGCGAGAAGGTCCTGCCGGCGCTCCGGCGGCATCGTCCGCAGCAGGTGCTGGTCAGCGCCGGCTTCGACGCCCTCGCCGGCGACCCCTTAGCCCAGCTGACGGTGGACCCGGAGGCCTACGGCGCCGCCGCCCAAATGCTGCGAGAGCTGGCGGAGGAGCTGGGGGCTGGTCCCACGGTCTGGATCCTGGAAGGTGGGTACGACCTCTTCCAGATGCCGGAGGCAGTCCGTTGCTGCGTCCTGGCCCTGATGGGACCGACGGGCTCCTGAATTCGCCAGACCGCTGCTCGGTCGGTAGCATTCCCGACGTGCCCCAGGCCATCTCGCCGTTTAAGCTGGACACGTTCGAACCTCAGCCTCCCTACGCCCAAGACGGTGGTGTGAGCTACGGGCGGGTCTTGATCAGCAAGACCTTCTCGGGAGACCTATTGGCCCACAGCCAGGTCGAGATGCTGGCGGTCAGGGCCGATCCGGTCGGCGCCGGCTACGTGGCGCTGGAGCGGATCGAGGGCTCGCTGCACGGTAAGAACGGCAGCTTCGCCCTGCTCCATGTCGGAACCATGCTCGGGGACGCTCCCTGGGCCATGTGGCCTGTCTCTCCGGGGTCAGGTACGGGGGAGCTCACGGGCATCTCCGGGGAGGCCAGGATCGAGATCGACGAGGCGGGCGCTCACACGCTGTTTCTGGACTATCAGTTGAGCTGACTCTGGCCGGCCCATCCGCCAAAAGCCCGGTGGCGGAGCGACTGTTGGCGATCCAGGCTCAGGACTGGTGGGGCATGCTCCTGGCTGTGCGGGCCAGATCCGCCGGCCTGCCAGCTGCCGCCGTGATTGAGACGCTGGTGGTGGATCGCCGCCTGGTGCTCAGCCGGCTCAACCGGGGCGCGCTGCACCTGCTGCGGTCCGAGGACTATCCGTGGCTGCTGGCTCGGACCGCTCCGCCGCGAGCTGCGGGCGCCTTCGCCCGTCTGGCCCAGGGAGGCATATGTCCCGCGGTCGTCGAGCGGGGCGTGGTTGTGGTCACAAAGGCTCTGGCGAATCAGAGTCCCTTGACCCGGGGACAGCTCCGAGACCGGTTGGCGGCCTAGGCATTCCCGCGGCCAGTTCGGTGGCGCTCCAACTCCTCTTCCTGGCCAGCCAGCGAGGCCTGATCGTGCGCGGTCCGCGAGTGGGAAACGAGCAGGCCTCCGTGCTGGTCCGCGACCGGCTTGGAGAGATAGCCTCCGCTTCCTGGGAGACCTCTTTGACAGAGCTGGCTCGCCGCTATCTCGCCGGTCACGCCCCAGTCAGCGACCGCGACCTAGCCCAGTGGGCCGGCCTCCCTCTGAGGAACGTCCGGGCCGGGTTACAAGGACTCGGATCGGAGATCAAAGTGCGCCCCGATGGTCTCCTGGAGCTGCGGTACGGCTTAGTGTCGGCAGCGATGCCGCGACCCCGCTTGCCCGGGCATTTCGATCCCCTTCTGCTGGGCTGGAACTCGCGGGAGCTGGTGCTGGGACCCCACCAGGGCGTGGTCGCCGTCGACGGACTCTTCCGCGCCATTGCCCTAGTCAACGGCCGGGCGGTTGGAACTTGAGGACTTGCCGGCGGGACGGTCACTCTCAGACCGTTCGGCGACATTGAAGAGCCGGTGCAGGCCGTCCTCGTCGAGGACGCCCGGGCGGTGGGGAGCAGTGGTTTTGGCGTTCTCGAATCAGGCTCGCTGCTGGGCCAGTTCCACCGCGTCGTGATCAGGCACCTTGGGCTGTCGGTAACTGCGAGGTCGGGAAACAGAAGTGCGCCCGGAGCGGCCTCGAGGCTCACCCTGACCGCTGCGCACCATCAGGGAAGCTGAACCTCGGATCCGTCCACGAGGCGAATCGTGACGGTCCTGACTCCCGGTGGCCCGCCCACCGCGCGCACTCCCGGAACGTCTTCTCCCAGACGCTCCGACAAGGTGGGTTCTGATCCGCCGATCTCCACCTCGCAGATCTCCAGCGGCGAGATCCGGTGGTCGCTTCGAGCGGACGAGGGGTGCTGCGCTGGGGTTTCCCAGGAGATGAAGAAAGGCAAATGGCTCACTCCAAAGGCCTGGGCCAAACCAACCGAGGTCCAGTGGATCTGGGTGCCGTCGGCCAAGGCCCGTGACCCTGACTCAACTGCCAGGCCAAGCCGGGTTGCGACCGCGCCGAGGTCGACCGTGGCGAGGCAGAGGCCGATCGGCACCAGGCGATCGCGGTCAGCTGCCGCCAGCACCGCCCGGCCCAGGAGGCTGACGCTGGCCAGCTCGGCATTCTCAACGGCGACCAGCTCCAGGTACTGCTGGCCGATTGGCACGATGAGATTGGAAGTGCCCCAGGGGAGGTGACTGCCCCCGGGGGTGCACTGCAGGCCGTAGCCTCGCCAGAGTTGCTGCTCGCCGTGCTGGAGATTGGTGGTGGCGATCAGGACGTGGTCGATCCTGGTCACAGCTACCTCCGGCGGATCTCCACCTTCCCCTCTTTGGTGCGGGTCTCAAACACCGGATTGGCGGCGGTGGCCGGGCCATGGGTGACGTGTCCGGTGCGCAGCTCGAACTGAGACCCGTGCCACGGGCAGTGGAGCTGCCCGTCCTCGAGGGGAAGCTCGTCGAGGGGTCCGCCGGCGTGTGAGCAGATGGCGCTCGCGGCACACATCTCACCGTTCAGGCGAGTCAGCAGAACCTCGTTCTTGCCCGCCTGCTTGTGGGTGAACGCCCCTTCGACCACCTCGGATTCGTCGGCCACCGCGGTCCATTTCTTGGGGCCGCTGGTGAAGGCGTTCCGATTCACCTGCATCCCCATCCGGTAGACCATGTCGCCGCCGACGAAGCCGCCGGCCCCCGCCGCACCCAGGCCCAGCAGTGACAGCCCGATCGCTGGTCCCCGCGCGCCCCTCAACCGCAGCACCAAGGAGGTGGAGCAGAGGGCCAGCGCGCTGAGGTTGATCAGGGCGTGGGCGGTACCGAAGTCACGACTCTTGCCCACCTGGTCCTGCCAGTCGGCCAACCCGGTGACGGCGGCTCCAACCGCTCCGGCGCAGCCGAGCGCCACCAGCGCGTCGGCGCCCTTGGCCATCCCGGTCCCCCGACCGCCATCGGCGAGGTCCAGCAGGCTGGCTCCCATCCAGGCACCGAGGGGCACGTCTGTCATGGGTGGATGGATAGGATGCCCCAGCCAGGTTCCGTTCAGGAGGTCCTTGGCCTCCCCGGCGCGGGGGCCGGCGAGCTGCCCCAGTTTCGCGATCCACTGGTGGAGGATCTCCCCCAGCGGTCCGAGGAATGAGAGCTGTTCGATGAACCGGTCGAGGGCATCAGCAATCATGATCAGGTCCTCATGCTGGCGATCAGAGATCGAGGGAGTTCACCGCAGGCCATGAGAATGGACCTGTGCTAGTACCCATCCTAGAGGCCGATCCCGACTATGCGGATGTAGCCGCCCACATCGTCTCTCAGACGGCGGGCTTGGAAGCCCGCGTGGTGGTCAGCCTGGACCAGCTCTCGCAGTTGATCCGACGGGAGCAACCGGCCGCGCTGGTCGCCGATCGGACGCTACTGCAGGGGGCTCGAGGGGTGGAGGCGGTGCGTACCATCTCCACCGCTCCGCTGGTGGTGCTGACTTCCGACCCGGGCGAGACCGTCTCCCTGATGGAGGCGGGTGCCGACTACGTGCTGGCCAAGCCGTATCCGCCGGCCATGCTACGGGCGATCATGCGCGCCATTTGGCGCCGCCGCCAGGTGGAGCGTCGCTCCTCTGGCCGGGTCCTGGAGATCGGACCGCTGGTGGTGGAGCCGGCTCGGCGCAGCGCTCGTATCGAAGGTCGGCGCCACTTTCTCAGCCCCCGCGAGGCCGACCTGTTGGAGTATCTGGCCCTGAACGCGGGAGTGGTGCTCAGCCGGCGCCAGATCATCGATGGAGCCTGGGGGGGCGATCCCACGGCGACCCCGGCGGCCGTGACCATGTGCATCCACCGACTCCGCCTCAAGCTGGAGGCCGATCCGGGTCGGCCGCGATTGCTTCGGACCAAGCGCAGCGACGGCTACGTCCTGACCGCTCCCTTACTGGCTGCCACCGGGCCTGGATGAGCGGACCGTCGCGAGGTCTGGTGCTGCTGACCGGGGCCAGTGGCTTCGTCGGCGGTGCGGTCATGCGCCAGCTGCTCCTAGCTGGGTACGAGGTGCGAGCTTTGGTCCGCCGGCCCCACGAATTCCGCCCACCGCCGAGAGTGGTGACCTGTCCCGGCGACATCACCGATCTGGCCTCGGTGGTGGCCGCGGCCCGCGGCTGTGACTCGGTAGTCCACTGCGCCGCGGACTACCGCCTCTCGCTGCGCGCCGGCGATGTCAACTCGATGATCGCGGTCAATGTCGGGGGGACGGCCACCGTGCTGCGAGCGGCCCATAAGGCTGGGGCACGCCGCATGGTGCACTGCAGCACCGTGGGAACGCTCGCGTTCGAGCGCTCAGGAAGGGTCTGCTCCGAGACCGACTCGGCACGATCTCCTGCCCTTCTCGCGGGCCCGTACAAGCGCACCAAGTGGGCTGCCGAACGGCTAGTCCTGGACTATACCCCCGATGGTCTGGAGGTGGTGGTGGTGCAGCCAAGTACCCCGGTCGGAGCTGGCGATCACCGTCCCACTCCGACCGGCCAGACGATCCGAGACTTCCTCGCGGGGCGGATCCCCGCCGTCGTCGAAACGGGACTCAACCTGGTTGCCGTTGATGCGGTCGCCCACGGCCACCTGCTGGCGCTGGAGCGGGGAGTGGCGGGCCGGACATACATTTTGGGAGACCGGAACCTCACCCTACGCCAGCTCCTGAGCCGGGTGGCGGAGATCGCCGGGGTGGCGCCACCACGCTGGCGCGTGCCGCTGGGAATGGCCTTCGCCGCCGCCATCGCCAGCGAGGCTCGGGGCCGGGTGGAACGCCGGGCACCAGGCATTTCCCTCACCTCGGTGCGGATGGCGGCTCATCCGATGTATGTCGACTCACAGCGGGCCCAGATGGAGCTCGGTTGGCGGACCGGAGACCTGAGCCTGGCGCTCCGCCAGTCGGTCGGCGAACTGATCCCTGCTTCCCGGACCCCGGTGGGCTAGAGGTGGCCCCGCTGGTCTCACGCTGGTACGCCTTCGGGCCTTGGATTCTGGTCGTCGTGCTGATCTGGCGCCAGTTCGGCTGGCGTCGGGCCTTGCCGATCGCGCTCGGAGGATGGCTGATCGCCTTTGCCGCGGAGTGGGCGTCGACCTCCGGTCCGGGTGTGCCCTTCGGCGTCTATGCCTACCGCAATGGCGGCCTCGCCCACGACTGGCGCCTGTTGGGTGTCCCCCTCTTCGACAGCCTCAGCTTCACCTGGCTGGCCTTCTGTACCTACACCGTGGCTGGCTGGCTAGGAGCCAGGAGAGCTCGTCGGTTGGTCCTGGGAGCGCTGGCGATGGTCGCGATCGATGTGGTGGTCGATCCGGTCGCCCTCCGGGGAGCGCAATGGTGGCTGGGCTCGATCTATTCGTACCCAGCTCACGCCGGCGTCTGGTACGGAGTGTCGTGGCTCAACTATGTGGGCTGGCTGGTGGTCGGGTTGGCGCTGCAGCTTTGGCTGGGATTCTGGCTGGGTGGCCAGCGGCTGGTTCGTGGTCGGGTGCCCGCAGTGGCGGTAGTTCTCCTGGCAGGGGTCATGGCTCAGAGTGCGGCGTTGGCGACCGTTCTGGGAATTGCCCCGAGCGCCCTGCTGGCCGTGGTTCTGCTGGCCGGGCTGGCGTTCGCGGCGCGCGGGCTCCGATCGCCCGCCCCCCCATCTGGTCAGCCCCTGGTGGTGGTCGCCTGCGCGCTGGGCTCCGAAGCCAAGGCGGTCCGCCGGGCGCTAGGCCCAGGCTGGGTTGGCCGGCCGGTTGCCGAGCATGTGAGATGGAGCCGCCGGCGTCAGCCGGCAGTCGAAGTCTGGGAGACCGGCATGGGGCCGGCAGCCGCTGCGGCCGCGGCGCGGCTGGCCCCTAGTGGAGCGGCGATTCTGGTGGCGGGGGTGGGCGGCAGCTGTTCCGACGACTGGACCCTGGGGTCAGTCGGAATTGGATCCCGGGTGCTGGCCGAGGACTCGAGCTGGCTGGAACTCGATCCCGCAGTCTGCGCGCAATTGATCAGCGCCCACGCCGGGCGGGCAGTCCAGCTGGGAAGCCGATCGGCCCCCGTGGAGAGAGCCGACGGGCGGGCCGCGCTCGCGGCCCAGGGGGTGGCGATAGTTGAGATGGAGTCGGCCGCCTGGTTGACCGGCCGCCCGCGCCGCGTTACGGGACCAGTCGCGGCACTACGCGTCGTGGTAGACACCCCGACCGCGCCGTTGGGACCCGCCTCGGACCTGGTGGCGCCGGGAGCGTCCGGCCCCAGTCCGACCCGGGTCGCGCGGCTGATCCTGACCCGTCCCGGCAGCTTGGGGATGTTGATCCGGGTTGGTCGTTGTCAGCGCCTGGCCCTGGACTCCCTGGGACATTCGGTCGACATCGCGGTGCCGGTGATGACGCGTATGGCGGCGGAAGTCCCGCTTGGTGACCGTCGAAGTCTCTTCGCTGATGACACTGGGAGACGACCCATTCACCCCGAGGTTCCCCGCCGTGGCCCAAATCGCGCTCACTGAGCTGGTTGGCCTCGCCTTCCAGATATTGGATTCGCTGCGGTAGCGCTGGCTGGGGCGAGGGGATCAGGGTTGGAAGGCGGGCTGCCCCTGCATCGGAGCGACTGCCGGACCCCCCTGTCGACCCCGTAAGTTGAAGTAGAGGAGCAGTGCCCCCAGCGCGCTTACCGGGGTGGCACAGACGTTGATCACCACCGTAAAGGCCGCAATGAGCAGATGGCCTGGCAAGCTTCCAGCACCTCCCAGTGCCAGGGCCAGCAGCCCGGCCCCGAGTCCCAGCAAAAAGGCGAGGATCGCGACGATCAGCCCCAGCACCACCACCACGCCGAAGGCCAACCAAGTATGCCTGCGGCTCAGCCCCCAGGATCGCTGGAGCGCCTGCAGGGGTCCCATCGGTTCCAGGACCACCACCGGGATCGCCACGATGACCCGAAAGTAGGCCACCAATCCCGCGACCACGGCGGCGATCGCCAGCAGAGTGAGCAAAACCGCGCCGAACCCCTTCAGCGCCAGGATTAGGATCGTGCCCACGGTCGCCAGCGTCAGGGCTCCTGCGAGGAAGATCGCGGCCATGAGCAAGAACACCCCCAAGACCGGGAGCCAGCGGCGGCGGGCCACCTGGAACGCCAGTCCGATCGAACTCTGACGATCTAGATAGCGATCGGCTCCCGCGCTGGTCACCGCCGCCAGACCGAGCGGCAGGGCGAGTAACCCGAACAGGATCAGCACCAGCACGACCAGCGCGTTGGCCTGCCAGTAGGTTTGAAAGAGCACCTGCACGTGAGCGGTAGTCCCGGGATTGGTTTGGAGTCGGGAGAACACCTGCGAAAGCGAGTGCGCCTGGCCCTGTACGAAGGAGAGAAAAAGCTGGTACGGGACCTGGACCACCGCCGCCACCCCCGCAAACAGCCAGAAGTTGCGGCGATACAGACGGTAGACGGCGTCCAGTAGCTCGCTCAAGGTCATTGGCCGCGGAGCGAATACCGGAGCCTGGGAATCCATGGCCGGGAGGCTACTGCATCAGTCGTTGGGGAGACCGTCCTTCACAGGATTGACACGCGATTATTCACGTTCTATATACTCGGTACCGGATATTACGGAAAGAAGTT
>Ga0307373_10002702_pt1 | contig 31693 bp, 32 predicted proteins | sample OX2MG_FD_202534 | JGI IMG/M metagenome (GOLD analysis project Ga0307373, IMG submission 202534) | Soil microbial communities from Risofladan, Vaasa, Finland - OX-2 | ecosystem: Environmental > Terrestrial > Soil > Coastal area > Acid sulfate soil | place: Finland: Risofladan, Vaasa | collected...
ATCAACATGGAAGCGATCAACACCACGTGGGTCCTCGTGTTTACGGCTGTTTCCAGAGTGGACCTTGGGGGACACAATAAGAACCCGACGATCAGCGGTCCCACCATCGACCTCTGCTGACGATGCAGGCTTCATTCTGGTCTGGCAGCCCCACCGGGGGTCGAGCCTGACCTACGTATTACGAGTCCGACAACAGGCCGGAAATGGTGATATTCAACCGGAAGGAATCAGATTTTTTCCCAGTTCAGCGGGTTGGCGGCGGAAACTACCGGAAGGTACCGAATCCCGAGTTGTAGGGTAAAAAGTAGGGTAAACGTTGGGCTGATATCCGTCCCCAACCTCGGCGACGCTCGAGCACTGGTTCTTGCCGGTGCCGATCAGGTCGATCCGCGGTCGGCCGTCTTCGAGGGAGTGGCGAGGTGGGAGGCGATCACCCGATGGGTGACCTTCCGATAGAGGGCTTCAATGGCGAACGATCCGCCGAAGAGGCCGCCGACGATGACCACGCCCCAGAGGTTGCGGCTCCGCTCCTCAAGGATCAGGGCAATGAGCGAGGCGGCGCATGCCACAGCTGCGGCCACGGCCAGTGCGCGCTGCGAACTGCGTTTGGCCAGGCGAGCAGCGGCGACGTTCACTGCGGCGAAGATGATCAAGAACGCTGCACGGGTCTGATGCCAGGTGCGGTCCGCGACTATCTGGGCGCGATCCGCGAAAGAGGACAAGGGCGCCCCAGATGACGAACCCCCAGAACAGGAGGATCCCACACACCATGAGCGCGAACATCCAGGGGTTACATCCACCGCTCCCGCAGGACATCATCGCTTGACCTCGCTCTCTCCGATCAGCGTCACGCGGCTGCTGATCGGCAGATAGGGCCGGTCACGAGCCCACAAGTTGACGATGTGTCAGGTTCGTTTCCTGGGCACCCATGGGCATGTGTCGTAGCAAACTGACGGATGGCGGCCAGCTCAATCCGCGCCAGCGTGTTCACTGGCCGGATCGCCTCCCATCATCCGAAGCATCGGTATTCCCCCGGTTCGGACGAACCGATAGCTGAGTCCCGCCGCAACGAGGAGAGCGACGATGTTGAGCACCGTGGTGTAGTTCCACTGAATAGCTGTCTCACCGACCTTGGCGTTGCGCTCGGTGGGGACCAGTCCCAACAGGGAGAACACGATCTCGACGACGTACCCGGCGACGACCATGGTCGCGTAGAAGCTGGCCAGAATGAACAACATCATCTTCGTGCCGTAGTACTTCTTGTAGATGAGCAAGATCGGCAGGATGATCAGGTCGGCAAAGAGGAAACTGATCACGCCACCGAAACTGATGCCGGCATTCCACAACACGCCGGCCAGGGGTACATTTCCGATGGAGCACACGAAGCTCATCAGCCCGACGATGGGCCCGATCAAGGGGCCCCAGACCTTCGACAGCAAGGGATGGCCCACTGCGAAGAATCCGTGCCAGAAGCTCTCGGGAACCCAGGCAGCGATCGCACCGGCGATCAACAGACCGAGAACGATGTCACGGATGACGGCTGCCCACTCCATGATGAAGATGTGGGACACCGAAGTCACGGCCTCCTTGGATCGGAGACGGTGCCACAGACTGCCCTCCTCGCTGACAGTCATGTCCATGGCGGCGTGACCTTCCATCGATCCGGCCAAGCCTCTCTCGGTCTGCATCCTGGCATCGTCGATGAGCCGCTGACGGAGGAACAGCCGGAAGACGACGGCGACGAGCACGATCATGATGGGTCCGCCGACGAACTCGGCCAGTGTGAACTGCCAGCCGATGAGCACGGCGAGGATCACCCCCAGCTCCACGACCAGATTGGTCGAGGCGATCTCGAAGGCCATAGCCGCAGTGAAGCTGGCCCCCTTCTTGAAAAGAGAACGGGCGAGAGCCACCGCCGCATAGGAGCATGACGACGAGGCGACTCCGAATCCGGTGGCGATGAGCAGCGTGCGGGTCCGATCGTCTCCGAGGCGTTTCACGATCGTGCTCCGGCGAACCACCGCCTGGACCACTGCCGACAGAACGAATCCAAAGATCAACGCCCACAGGATCTGCCACGTCATCGAGAACGTGATGGCGAGGGCATGTCCGATGGCGTGGAGCACCTTCATCGTGCGCGATCGCAACTGACTGCGGGACAGGCATTCACGAACCCATCAAACACCCGATTTCGGCTACGACGGGACCCAGTTGTTGGCTCGCGTGTTGGCTTTCTGTCCGGCTCGAGCTGGTCCATGTCAGCGGATCGTGACGTGACACGTATCCACCCATTCCAGCAACCCGGCATCTGACTCTGGTCAGATTTCCGTAGGAGCCATGCCGGGGATGTGCAGACAACCACTGATCGAAGCGGTCGACGTGCGATGTAATCACGGCGAAGAATAGGAGCTCTCCTTCCACAAAGGTCCCTGCACAGCCATTTGGTCGCGGGTCGACGGAGTCGACGTTCTCGGATTGGTTATGGCTCGGAGTTCGACGTCTCAGAGCATCGAACCGAGGTCCGATCCGACGCTGGGATACGTGGTGGTCATGGACTTCAGTTGGCGGGTTGTCAGTCCGACCTTCATGGCGAGCCCGAGGAAGTTGATTAGCTCGCCATACTCGGGGCCGAGCAGGTGAGCGCCAACGATGGTGTCGGTGGACTTGTCGACGAGGATCTTTGCAGCTGCGGTCGGCTCTCCGACCCGGTAGTTCGAGTACCAGCCGCTGGTGTCACTGAAGCGGACGACCACATTGATACCGCTCACTCTGGCCTCCTCCTCGAGGAGGCCGACACGGGCCAGCTCCGGAACAGTGAAGACTGCGGTGGGAACACCACCGTAGTCAGGAGTCTTCGTCACGCCGTTGAGCATGTTCGACGCGGCCACCTTGCCCTCGAAGACGGCGACCGGAGTCAGAGGCATACCGGGGGTGTCGGCAGAGTCGCCAGCCGCATAGACAGCCGAGTTGGTTGTGCTCTGGAGGTGGCCACCAACACTCACGCCTCTCGTGGTGTACCCGACGTTGGCGGCCTCCAGGCCGAGTCTCTCGAGCTGAGCGACGCGCCCCGCGCCGTGGACAACCAGATCGGTCTCGATCACGGCTTGGACGCCGGAGGTCTCAATGGTCACTCGGTAGGCAGATCCAGTTGGCTGGATCGAAGTGATGGTCGTCTCCCGAATTAGGTCGATGCCGACATCAGCCCCACGTGCGACCAGTAGCTCGACGAGGTCGGGGTCGAAGCCTTTGAGCGGACGAACGCCTCGGTCGATGATGACGGGGCTGGCGCCGGCGCGAGCAGCGATATGCGCGAACTCGAACGAGACGAACCCTCCGCCGACGAAGAGCACGCGGCGGGGCAGGACCTCGACGTCGAGGAAGTCAGTGCTGTCGATCAGAAATTCGTCGCCGGGGAAGTCCATCTGTCGAGGCCGGGCCCCCGTAGCGATCAGGAAGTGACGGGACTCAAGGGCACGATCGTTGACGACAAGTCGGTTCGCGGTCTCGAACGTCGCCGTGCCGTGGAGCGTCTCGACGCCGTCGCGGGACAAGCTCGCTTCCATGTTCCCGGGAACGGGATCGGTGAAACCGCGTTTGTGCTTCATCAGGTCGGCCCAGTTGATCGACAAGCCACTGTCGTCGATGCCCTTCCCGCGCATGAGCCGTGCACTGTCGATGATCTCGGCGCCTCGGCGTAAGATCTTCTTGGGATCGCAGCCCCGGAGCGCACAGGTTCCGCCATAGGGAAGTTCGTCGACGATCGCGACCTGCCATCCCTCCGAAGCACACTTGTGCGCGGCCCCGGCGCCGGCCATGCCGGCGCCGATGACGATCAGGTCGTAGGAGTCGGTCATCGTGGTATCCCCTGAACCCGTGTCCATCGGTTGGTCGTTTTGAGGGGAGCTGACAGTGCGCTGTCGACTGGGCGAAACTCCAACTTCCGTGTGATGAGGGTTGCGACACCGAGTCCAACCACCGCAACTGCCGCGAACTGCCTGACCGCGACGAGCACGACACCGCCGACAAGCCCGGCTACCAGAGTGGAACCTCCACAGGACACAATGATGGCGCTGCCGGCAACCAAGGGGAGTCCTCGATCATGCATCGATGACAGCTTCGAGCTGTTCGATGGTCGGGAACCCAGCCGGGCCATCAGGGGTCTGGTACACGCGGCAGGCCAGTCCAAAGGATTCATCACCTGATGCAAATGGATCACGTCCGTCGACGAGGACCGTTGGGGAGCCCCGGAATCTTTCAACCTCGGCCTCCTCGACGGTGGCAACGATGCGGCGCTCCACAGCGAGACCTCGGCTGGTCGCAACGGCCATCAGGCGTTCGGAGGCCGCCGTCCAATTCGGGCAGTCATCGAAATACAGCAATTCGAGCTTCATCGCACTCCTCGACGCGGGCAGAATCCCGCTCGCTGTGAACTACCATAAACCTTCCATCCTGGGGGAAGGTCAAGGAGGTTCGCGATATGAGAATCGGAGAGTTGGCAGCCAGGGCCGGCGTTACCGCCAAGACCATCCGTTTCTGGGAATCGACAGGACTCCTGGCTGATCCGATGCGCACGCCATCGGGCTATCGGGACTACGGGCCCGAATCCATCGACCGACTGGAGTTCATCCGTCACGCTCAAACGGCCGGACTCACGCTCGCGGAGATCGGACAGGTTCTTGCTATCTCCGACGACGGCCGCCCCCCGTGCGGACACGTCACAGAGCTCATCCATCAACACCTCTCCGACCTCGACCACCGCATTCGTGAGCTGCATGTGACACGACGCCGGCTCCGTGACTTCGCAGAACGCGCTGCCAACCAAGACCCGGCCGCATGCGACGGGTACTGCGCCATCCTCCGTCCAGCAGGCGCCAGAAGTTGAACGGCGCCTGGGTGCCGTCCCCCGTGGTGCCTAGTTCCAGCGCATTCGGCTCTCGCTGAGAGAAAGGTCTCCGGATGGGTTTGTCCGGCGCGCTGCGATCACCGGCGTCCGCGACCAGCCGAAATCGACGACGAACCCGAGCCGATCCATCGCCGTCCTCTGGCGGGATATGGGTGGTTCAGGGAGCGCTACTCGGGCGAGCACATCGGGGTCAGCAGTTGGCCCAAGCACCAGACTGGATCCGTGAGTGGTAGGTCATGCCCGCCTTCGCGCTCGACGATCCGTAAGTTGGGATGGTGACTGGCCAATAGATGCAAGTAGGACCGATCCGGGATCTTGTCGGCGAAACCGGCAACCATGACTACGGGGGCCTTGACGCCCCCCACGAGGAGCGCGCTCGACTGAGCGAGCAGAGTGTCACGGAAGGTTTGAGAGTACGAGGCCCAGTTGTGCTCAACTCCGGCCCGAACAATGGGCCAGGGGATACCAGGCCGAAGGAACTGTCCGAGACGGGCGGCGGCGCGTGGGTGGTCGCACATCCAGAGACAGCAGCGCTCGGCAAAGGGGAGCTCGTAGGCCATCTGGCGTTCGACAAAGCCGAGCTTCGCGATCCGCACTCGAGCGCTGTCCCGGTCAGCGTACAAGGGTGGCCCGAAGCCAACGATTTCGGCGACGAGGTCGGGATGGCGCGCCGCCAGGGCGAGAGCAACGAGACAGCCGAGCGAATGGGCGCCGACACGTAGCGGTCGGTCGGCGCCGAGCTCCACCAAGCAGGCCGCTACTGCGTCGGCTTGAGCGTCGAGTCCATAGCCTTCGGCAGGGTGCGGCGAACGACCGAAACCGAGCAGATCTGGTATGACGAGCTGCCCGCCCATCGCCAGCGGCTCGTACTCTGCGCCCCAATACTCGCTTGACCCCCCCAGCCCATGCAGTAGGACGGATTCCGGTGATCCTTCACCCACTACACGCGCAACGAGGGTCCCTTCATGGATCGCGCCGTTCCCCGGCGTCCATTCCACAGGGAGCCGCCGAGCCCACAACGATGCACCTGCCAGGGCCGCGACTGTCCCCATCGCCACCCATGCAGAGTGCGCCCGATTCACCGCGGCTGATCAATCGCTGCTGGTCGCCCTCGTCTCATCCGATGCATCGAATGAGACGAGCGATGGGCGGGCTGGTCGCCCCACAACTGAACGACAGCGGAGAGCGCCATGATTCATCATCCCACGTCGCCAATCGTGTGTCTCAGGAATGCTGCCGAATAGTGGCGAATGGAACGACGGCGATCAACGGCGATGGTATCGGACCTGTCCAGGCGCTCTCGCTCCTCGGTGAATCCCGAGGGCCATGAGGAGCACGCTGCGAACCGATCGGAGACACTCTTGCTCTCAACCGTCATTGCCGCCAAGGAGGCCCCCGGTGGCGATGCTCATGGGCTGACCAACGCCAGTTGGCTGGAGGCACCAGCCTCACCGCAGTGACACTGACCGGCCACGGGAATCGCCGAGGCCGCAAACGGGTTCCCGGGCCATGACCGACAACCTGACCGGTGCCGCTCTGCTCAAGGACCCGATCCACAACAAAGGAACTGCTTTCACCCGCCAGGAGCGACACGAACTCGGGCTCGAAGGGCTCCTCCCGAACGCCATCGAGTCGATCGACGACCAGCTGGCACGGGTCCGCATGGAGTACGAAACCAAGCGGACCCCGCTCGGCCGTCATATCTACCTACGCCAACTCCAGGACGGCAGTCGAACGCTCTTCTACCGATTCCTCGTCTCACACCTCGAAGAACTCCTCCCGATCGTGTACACGCCCACCGTGGGGGAGGCCTGCGAGAAATTCTCACGAATCTATCGGCGTCCTCACGGACTGTTCGTGGCCCTTCCCGACATTGATCACCTCGACGAGATGCTCGACAACGTTGTCACAGACGACATCCGGATCATCGTCGTCACCGACGGGGAACGCATCCTCGGCCTGGGCGACCAGGGAGTCGGGGGCATGGGCATCTCAGTCGGAAAGCTCGCGCTCTATACGGCCTGCGCAGGCATCCACCCGCGCCACACGCTGCCCGTGTTTCTCGACGTCGGAACCAACAACCAGGCACTCCTCAGCGATCCCCTCTACCTGGGTTGGCGACACGAGCGGATCACCGGCGACGACTACCAGAGATTCGTGGACGCGTTCGTTTCGGCAGTCGGTGCTCGGTACCCTGGCGTTCTGCTCCAATGGGAGGACTTCGCTCAGCACCACGCAACCGAACTACTCCAGCGCCATCGTTCATCGATCTGCTCGTTCAACGACGATATCCAGGGGACTGCAGCGGTGGCCCTCGCCACTGTGACAGCGGCCGCTCGCCACAAGGGCGAGCAGCTTGCTGATCAGCGCATAGTCATTTTGGGGGCCGGGTCAGCTGGTAGTGGCATCGGTACAGCGCTCATGCACTCAATGGTGGCCGGGGGGCAGAATCCGGACCACGCACGCGAACAGGTCCTGCTGGTCGACCGCCACGGACCGTTGCACGACGCGATGACCGACCTGGCTTCCTTCCAAATTCCCCTGGCCCAACGATATGAGCGAGTTGCCGGATGGTCCGGTCACGCTGACGGCTCCATCTCGCTGCTCGACGTGATCGGCCACGTCCATCCAACCGTGCTCATTGGTGTGACTGGAATGCCCGGTGCGTTCAGTGCCGACGACCTCGAGGCGATGGCCAGATATGTGAAGCACCCTGTCGTTCTCCCGCTATCGAACCCGACCGACCGGTCCGAGGCGACACCCGACGTCATCGCATCGGCAACGGGGGGCCGAGCGCTTGTGGCCACCGGATCCCCATTTCCTGGGGTGACCCAGGCCAATAACGTGTATGTATTCCCCGGCATCGGGCTCGGGGTCCTGGCGGCCGGAGCGACGATGGTGACCGACGCGATGCTGATCGCGGCGGCGTCGGCGATCGCCGGACTCGCTCCGGATGGTCGTCTCCTGCCGCCGATCTCCACGATCCGGTCAGTCAGCCGGACGGTGGCCGAAGCCGTCGCCACTGCTGCCATCGAGGGTGGCGTCGCACAAGTCGGCCGGTCCGATGTAGCAGTTCGCATTGACGAACTGGTCTGGGAGCCGCACTACTGAGCCGAACAGCCAGAACGGACGGCAGAGCCCGGTGGCCCCCGCTTGGCGCGGATCCCATCGATCACCGACGGATGGAGCGCACTGCTCCGGACCCTCGCAGCACCCCCGAGGCGGAGAGCGGAGGCGTCTTTCGGCGTGGCAGCCGAACGCTCGCGGCCACGCATGTGGCGACGGGGATCGTTCCGAACAAGCACGGAGCCGGTGGGGTGCTTGCCCATGGGAGCATTCCACCCCATCCGACGGCTGTCACGGCTCCATTCCCGAATCAGGTGCGCCGCGGCACAGATGGGAGGTGGCTGCCCAGCAATGCGTGGCATGGACGAGTGCGACTTCCGCCTGGTTCAGCAGAACTCCGTTGCCGACGACCTGAGGTTGACCTCGGCCGGGATGGCGGTACGATCCGCAACTGCGCATCACTCCGGCGGCTACTGGTGGTCCGCGAGGTCACGGCAGCTGCCGTTGAACAACGGATCTCCCGGTGATGCCGATCTCACCGCGTTCGACGATCCCTGGATCACCAATGCCAGGTCCTCGATCCGGGCTCTGCCGCAGCCGGCATGACGATGAGCAGTTGGGCACACCAGACACCCGAGACTCCCACCGACGAAGTCCTCGGAGGTGGATCTGGACGCCGCTGCAATCTGGCTGAGCGACGTCACATCACCGTCCCTGTCGGTGGCCAGGTCAGAGGAGGGCAGCGTCGGATCGGACATGCACGACCGATGGGCCCGGATGCCAGAGTGCGTCGCGGAGGGCGTCGTCGAGTTGATCGGACCGTTCGACCTTGAAGCCCTTGGCGCCGCAGATCTCGGCGAACTGGGTGAAGTCAGGGTTCGTGAGCGCAGTCTGCCACACGTCGAATTCGGCGGCCCGCTGCTCCTTCGAGATCTTGCCGAGCTCAGAGTTGTCGACCAGGACGAGGGTGATGTCCATGCCGTATTGGACGGCGGTGGTCAGCTCCATAGCGTATTGGCCGAAGCCGCCGTCACCGGTGACGGCGACGATCTGGCGGTGATCACCCACCGCGGCCCATGCGCCCATGGCCGCGGGGTAGCCGAAGCCGATCGACCCCAGATAACCGGACATGAGCACCGTCTGACCATCTGCTTCGAAGTAGCGGCCGAACGAGTACGTGTTGTTGCCGACATCGACGCACACGACCGCGTTTGGGGCGATGTGACGAGCGAGCGCGGCGAACAGTGCTGCCGTCGACACGCCCTCGCCCCGATCGTCTTCGGCGCGCAATGACTTCTCCATTCGCCAGATGTTCCACCGCTCCGCTACTTCGCCGCGGGCGTCCCCACTGACGTGACCATCACCGACGAGCTCGAGCAGTTCCCGGGCGGTCACCCCGGTGTCACCTTGGACCGCTACGTCGACGGGATGGAATCGGCCGAGGGCTAGTGGGTCCGAGTCGACCTGAATGATCGGCTTGTAGGGGGCAATGCCAGTGTGGTTCGAGAAGGATGCTCCGAAGACCGCAAGGAGATCCGACTCGTTCATGAACCAGCTTGCGATCGGCGTGCCGCTGTGCCCGAGGACTCCGCAGCCCAGCGGGTGGTAATCGGAGATCTGGCCCTTGGCCTTGAACGTCGTGACAACCGGCGCCCCGAGATGCTCGGCCAACTCGATGACGGCATCCATATCTCGCCGGGCGCCGTAGCCCACGATGATCAGCGGTCGCTTTGCGGTCTGGAGAAGGCTGGCTGCTTCCGTGAGTGCATCCCTGGGTGCGGAGACCCGGTGGTCACCGATCCGGCCCCTCGGACCTCCGGCGGCGGCATCGGATGGAAGGACCTGGACCTCGTCAGGGAGAACGAGGTGAGCGACACCTCGTTCCACGAGCGCGTACTTGCAGGCGAGCGACATAAGTTCAGCGTGGTCGGACCCGGCGTGCACGGTCTGGCTGTAGGTGGCGACATCGGCGAAGACCCGGTCAAGGTCAAGGTCCTGGAACGCGCCGCGCCCCTTGGTCTTCGATGGAACCTGTCCGGAAATGGCGAGCACCGGGGCCCGGTCGACCTTGGCGTCGTAGAGGCCGGTCAGCAAGTTTGTCGAACCCGGGCCGGCGATGCCGAAGCACGCTGCAAGCTCACCGGTGAGTTTGCCGTAAGCGCTCGCTGCGAATGAAGCAGCCCCCTCGTGACGGATGGCGAAGTAGCGCAGGTCACCGCGCTCCTCCGCCACCCGCATCGCGTCGGCGAAGCCGAGATTTGAGTGACCGACCATACCGAACACCGACCGGACGCCCCATGCCACCATGGTCTCGACCATGACGTCGGACGCAGTCCGCTTCCGCTCCAGTTCCGGAGGCAGCGCGACATAGATGCCGTCGATGCGGTTCTCGACCGCGTAAGCGGCCGGTGCGTCTGTGAACGGCGGCGGCGGAGCGCCGGTGCACGGTGAGTAGTCGTAGCCATGCCATGGGCAGCGCAGCCAGCCTCCCTCGATCGAGCCCTCGCCCAGGGGGCCTCCCTGGTGTGGACAGTGATTGTCGAGCGCCCCATATTGATCGCCTGACCGGGTGATACACAGCGAACGTCGCCCGGCGGTCACCGTGGTCACCCGGTCTTCACCGAGCGCACCAGGGCCGAGCACTCGATGCCATTCGAAGGGGCCGTTGGGGGTGCGCACCCGGTCGTAGTCGGGAGTCGGTCGCTCGGTCGGTTCGTTCATGGGGTCACTCCTCCATAGGGGATGCCGGTCAGGTGGTGCATGTCGCGGTCGAACGTCGTCAGGTCCTCGATCGAGAGGCCCGAGATTCGGTCGTGCCCACATGCCCGAGCGAGCACGGCGATGAGGGCCGTCGATGCCGTGAGGAATCGTGACAGGCGGTCGGCGGCTTCGATGACCGGCAAGCGAGCGCGCAGGCGAGGGTCCTGGGTGGCGATGCCGACAGGGCAATTGCCGGTATGACAGGCCCGCATCCCCAGGCACCCGATGGCCTGGAGTGCGGCGTTCGATACCGCGACAGCATCGGCGCCCATTGCGAGCGCCTTGGCAAAGTCTGCTGGCGTCCTCAGTCCGCCCGTAATCACGAGCGAGACGCCGGTTGCACCAATCCGGTCCAGGTGTCTGCGAGCGCGTGCCAACGCAGGGATCGTCGGCACAGAGATGTTGTCGCGGAACAAGACTGGCGCCGCACCGGTGCCACCGCCACGGCCGTCGAGAATCACGTAGTCGATGCCGAGGCCAACGGCGGCATCGAGATCGGCTTCGATGCGCTGGGCGGAGAGTTTCACGCCGACCGGGATGCCACCGGAAGCGGTCCGGACCTCCTCGATGAGCTCGTGCATCCCGTGGTCGGTACCGAGATCACCGGTGAACGTCGCCGGTGACACCGAAGCGGTGCCCTCGGGTAGCCCCCGCACCTCAGCGATGCGCCCGCGCACCTTGCTCCCGGGCAGGTGCCCGCCGGTGCCAGTCTTGGATCCTTGGCCGAGCTTCAGGTGGAACGCCTGGACGTGGCGAGCATGCTCGATGTCCCAGCCGAACCGTCCAGAGCCCAGCTCGTACAGGTATCGGTGGTTGGCCCGCTGTTCGTCGGGAAGCATGCCCCCCTCTCCGGAGCAGATACCAGTGCCTGCCAGCTCTGCACCGGTCGCCAGGGCGATCTTCGCCTCCTCCGAGAGCGCTCCGAAACTCATGTCGGAAACGAATAGCGGTATGTCGAGGTGCAGCGGTCGCAGCGCCGTCGGCCCGATCGTCACGCCGTTGGCCACCGGATGGTCGTCGAGCAGCGGTCGGCGGGCCAGCTGCGCCGTCGCGAACTGGATGTGGTCCCACGTCGGCAACCGGTCTCGGGGGACCCCCATGGCCACGACCGGGCCGTGGCTTCCTACCTCGCCGAGGCCACTTTCGGCGAGCCGGGCAATCACTCCCACATCAGGCTCCTCCGGAGTACCGTGCGGGTCCGCATAGGCGCCCTGGTAGGCCGCCCGGTCATAGGGCTGCGGGTGCTGGCGCTCGTATTCGTCGATCTCGTCTCCGTCGATCCAGAGCGCGCCGTCGGCAAGCCAGCCGGTGAACCGGTGAAGCCGCTGGCTGTCGTCATAGGCAGAGATGCCGGTTGCAACTCGGTAGTCCCACCCATGAAGGCCGCACACCAGGTTGTCTCCCTGAATCGTGCCGTCGGCCATGAGCGCTCCGCGGTGGGCACACCGTCCGTAGAGGACTGATGGCTTGCCGTCAATCCGTGCCACCACGAGGTCGACCGTCTTCACCAGATGGTGCTGCAGCGTGTGCTCGAGGAGGTCATCCCAGTTGGTCAGTCGGATCGGTGTGGACACGGGAGGTACCGTCCTCGGATCAGCGTACGAAGTATCTGGGCATCGGAGCGACGACAGGAATCTGTGGACGTCACCCGAGGGCGAAACCCGGTCCGCCTCGGGATCCTTCCGCAATCGCGGGGAATGCTGACCGGTTTCACTGGGTTACCCGCTTGATCATGCGATGCAACGTCGCCCCCCCAGAACGTCAGGATTCCAATGGATCTCGAAACCCTCGTAGCGACCAGGCAGAGCCTTCACGCACTCGCTGAGCACCTCCTGGCCGGTGACCTCTCTCGTCGTACCGGGAAGATCGGGTTGCGCGTCACTCCGGGAGGTTTCGGCCAGCCCGAGATATTCGACGACGGCGAACGTCGACGGATCCGGGTCGACGGGGCAAACGTGGCCGTGCTCCACGGTGACATTGAGCGGTGGCATCCGGTGACCACAGGCTCCGCTCTCGCCGCATTCGCCGATGCGGAGTTCGGTGCTCCCGCCGATAGCTACGAGCCCGAGACATCGCTCGTCGGTGACGTCCCGGTCGAGATTGACCCTGAGGCGGCGCTCCAGCTGTCCCGCTGGTTCGGCCTGGTGAATCAAGCGCTCGAACAGGTGCGCCGGCACCATGCGGCAGAGGAGCCCACCCTCGTCCAACTGTGGCCCGAGCATTTCGATGTGGCCTGCACAATCGCCGAGGTCAACATCGGAGGTTCACCCGGAGACGCCGACCACCCGGAGCCGTACCTCTACGTCGGGCCATGGACATTGCGCACCGGCACGTTCTGGAACGAGTCGTGGGGTGCGAGCGTTTCGTGGCGAGACGTTCCCGAGGTTGCGTCGGCGGTCGCCTTCCTCGAGGAGGGGCTTCGCCAGGCGGGAGGGGCGCCGTGACGTTGCACACCGACGACGGCCAGGCGCTGGGGCTGTCCCGGCGCCAGTCCGCACCGCGACACGGCCGAACTCGGTTGCCGCTCATTGCGGCGTCAGCTTCGCCCACTTGCGGGAACCGACGCGAACTCACTTCGTAGGCGAGCTCGAATCAGTGCGACTGGGCGCGCTTCTCGGGCTCCACCGGGCCGTGCACGGTCGAAGCCGGGAACAACGTATGGGTCGGGAGCCCGTTGGCCGGTCCGACTGGCAAGTTCGTCACTCCCCCGCGAGTTGCTTCACTGCCTCGAACACCAAGGACAGGGGTGGGTAGTCACCGATGCGACGTCCTTCGAATCGCCACCGCACCGTAAGGTGTCGATCGAGGATGACCACGCCAGGAGCACGTATCGTGTCATGAGTGACCCGCTGAGGACGGTAGCCGTGAGCGAGCGCTCGGCCGTAGCTGGAGAACCCGCGAGGGTCGAGCAGCCGGAACCCGAGGTTTCCGATACCCACAGCATCTCGCAGCTGCTGTGCATCGTCGAGCAGGAGCGGCATCGTGACACCCCGCTCCTCGTGCAGATACCGCGCCTGAAAGTCGGCCGAGCCGCCCACGGCAAGGGGCCGTGCACCGAATTGGGCCAACTCCGCCGCAGCTGCGTCGAGCGATACGAGCCATTCCTGACATGGCAGGCAGCCGAAGTAGCGGACCAACTGAACGACGAGGAGAGGACCGGCGAAGCCGGCAAATGCCACCTGGTCACCGTCTGGATCACTCAACAGCAAGTCCCCTAGAGGCCGGTTCAATTCCGTCATGCCGTTGGTCCTTTCTGCGGCTCATCACGGGAGATTGCCTTGCGACCGGTACGTGGTTCGGACAGTCGCGTGACCGAGGTCGCAACACCACGACCAGCAACTAGGTCGTGGTGGTGCGTCCCGAGGGAGGCTCGTATATCGGGACACCCGGCGACCAGCCACGCACTCGTAGAAATGTAGGCCCGCTCGATCAGTTCGGATGCGTGCGAGAAGTCGGCTGGCGACACATTGATCGGGCACAACGGAGGTACCACCCTCAGATCCACCACACCGTTCCAGAGTCCGGCGACCAGTCCGATGCGATGCTCCACCAAGGTCGACAGGCCTTGGAGCGCCATCGCAAGAGCGGTGCTCGGCGGTGACGAGAGTGCGCATGGATAGCCAGCTGGCAATACCCAGATCGTGCCTGCTCCGAGCTGCACCGCATGGGAGATCGGTGTGTTGTTGATCACCCCACCATCCATGTACCACCTTCCTCGGATCTCCACGGGTGGCAGCACCCCGGGGATGGCGGCGCTGGCGAGGACGGCGTCGAGTGCCGGACCTGTCGAGAACAGGACGTCCTCACCGGAGAGTACGTCGACCGCAACCACGTGCAGAGGGATGGGCGCCGCTTCGAGGACATCGAAGGCAAGATGCCGCTCCAGCAACCTTCGCAATCCGAGATCGGTGACGAGCGATTGCCTGCGCCCGGCCGCGGCGAACATTCCGTGCCACGGGCTCACGGGAAAGACATCATGTCGACGAAGGCCGATCCACGTGTGAGCGAGCCGGTCGAGTCCGTCCGCGCCGGGGTCGCCGGCGATCCATGCTGCATTGATCGCACCAACACTGGTGCCTACCAGGCAGTCGGCCTCCACGCCTGCCTCAACAAGAGCTTGCATCATCCCAACCTGAGCCGCACCAAGACTCGCACCTCCGGACAGCACGACGGCGTTGCCACCAGCGACCTCACCCATGGAGCCATCTCCCATCTCGTGACTCGCTTCCCGGTAGCCCGGTGAATCGAGATCGGATCTCCGCGCTCTCCCCATCGTTCGGAATGTCGGAATGTTGGCCCGTTGAAGTCGCCAAGGCACCACCCGGGGGCCGACGCGAGCTGGCGGTCGGTTGGAGAGTCCCCACGCCACTGGTTGACCCGCGCACCGGTCGGGTCAGCGTGAATTCCTCCGCGGGAGCCATCTGGACGGACCGGCACCATCGCCACGGACTTCGCACGGATCTAACTCGGCGCGACCCATGCACAAACGGCTCTCGCGACGGCTTCCACTGTTCACGCTCGTCGACCGAGACGACTGGTGGCAGGGGATGCGTCAGGTCAGCCTTGTCCGCGAGCCAGTCCCTCGCGGTTGGTCCTCCAGTCGCCGGCACGCCGACACGAGGTCCGGCGTCAGCGAGCCGCTTCAGGCAGGGCTCGATGCCAACAGCTGGTTCCGGCTTGCCATGACCGCCCCGTGACAGCTCGGCAGGGCTCGGCTTCCGGTCGCGGCAGCCACATCCGGTGCGGTCGCATCCGGTCGGTCCTTCGAAGACTTCCGCCTCATTCAAGCATCCACCAGGCACTCGTGGCACGGCAGTCACAACACCACTGCACCGTCCCGTCCCGATGAGAGAAGGTCGCGCGTTCACACTGCAGCAACCCGCACAACGCCCTTGACATTCCGTGGACACCTCCCGTTCCGGCGCTTGCCATACGCCACAACTGGACCGAGAGCCGATTCGGCCCCTCATCATGGCGAGCCGCTCTGACGAATCCTCTCGTACTGCCGGCCTACTACGGGGAGCAAGCGATCTGCTTCGCTCGTCGATCCGATGACACGTGACTCTCGACCTCCGGTTCATCAGTATCGAGCACCTTGCCGCTCGGCTTAGTCAGCTTGGTGGGGGACATCCGGAGGGTGTTGCCAAAGGCCTCGGGAACGTGACGCATTGACGAGGATCAAGGTGCCACAGTGCCGTCTGCGCCCAACGCTCTCTGGACGCTGAGCTCCGAAGATGGTGGCTTCACAACTCGCTCGGACCACCACATCGGGACCACTGGCGGCACTGTCGTCGGCGTCGTCCGCTGCAGCCGCCGGTCAGCCACTACAACCGCCACCGCCACGATCTCAGACCACCGGTTCCGCTCCCCGTGCCATCGAGGTGGAATGAACTGCACCCGAGGCATTCAGTCCCGCCCAACGCACCCTCCTCCGGCTCTGGGCCCGCGACTGAAGTCCCGACGTTGCCAAGTGGACAGCCGAGTCCTGCGCATCGCCGGTGGAGTACTCCATCTGCTCGGATGGAGCACAAGATGTCGGCACCTTCGTCAGCCCGCATGCGCAGCGGCGGTGTCCGACTCCTCGGGTGTGATCAGGTTGAACGCTGAGTTGACCAGTCCGACATGGGAAAAGGCCTGGGGAAAGTTGCCGACCAGTCGTCGTCGAGTGCTGTCGTACTCCTCGGAGAGGAGCCCGACGTCGTTGCACAGTCCCAGCAGACGTTCAAAGAGCTCGCTGGCCTCACTGTGGCGACCTACGAGCGCGAGGTTGTCAACGAGCCAGAAACTACATGCCAGGAACGCGCCCTCGCCTCCGACCAGTCCATCCGCAGCGCCGTCTTCGTCGGTTCGATACCGACGCACGAAACCGTCATCGCACAGATCGGCCTGCACTGCTTCCAGTGTGCGCAGGACCCGCTCGTCCTCAGGGGGGAGGAACCCGACAAGCGGTAAGAGGAGGAGGCTGGCATCGAGCTCATTGGAACCGTACGAACGCACGAAGCATCCGCGCTCGGGATCAACGGCGCGTTCGCAGATCTCGTCGTGCATCCGATCACGCAACTCCCTCCAGCGGTAGACGGGTCCATCGAGTCCGGAGTTCTCGACTGCCTTGACCGCCCGGTCGATGGCGACCCAAGCCATCACCTTCGAATGGGTGAACTGTCGGCGCTCCGAGCGAATCTCCCAGATGCCCTCGTCCGGATCGTGCCAGTGATGCTCGACGTGTTCGGCGAACGCACGCTGAAGGGCCCAGGCGCTCGTGTCAGGCTGCATCCCCGCGCCGCGTGCCTGGTGAAGTGCATCCATAACCTCCCCGTAGACGTCAAGTTGGACCTGGGATGAGGCTGCGTTACCGACCCGCACAGGTACGGACCCCTCATAGCCGGGTAGCCAATCGAGCTCGAGCTCGGTCAATCGGCGCTCGCCCGCCGGGCCGTACATGATCTGGAGTTGGGAGGGATCTCCTGCAGCTACACGGACCAGCCAGTCCCGCCACGCTCGCGCCTCCTCTGTATGGCCGGCTCGAAGCATGGCTTGGAGGGTGAATGCGGCATCTCGGAGCCAGCAGTACCGGTAGTCCCAATTGCGCTCCCCTCCGATCTGCTCGGGAAGCGACGTCGTGACGGCAGCAACGATGCCACCGGTCGGCTCATAGGTGAGTGCCTTCAGGGTGATCAAGGACCGCAACACCGCGGAGCGCCAGGGACCGCGATACTGACAGCGGGCGCTCCATTCCCGCCACCAGGATTCGGTTCCTGCTGTGGCCAGCTCAGCGTCTCCTCCACATTGAGCGTCCTCGAATTGCGGATGCCATGACAGGATGAACGGAACATCGTCCCCGGCGGAGACGCTGAATTCGGCGGTCGTTCGCTGGTTCTCTCCCCACGTCGGCACCGGTGTGGCGAGACAGATCGAATCCGGCCCGGCGATGCCGTGGAGGTGACCACCGGTGCTCTGCATCCACGGGACGACCCAGCCGTAGTCGAATCGGACGACGAGGTCCATTCGCATCCGCACGTGGCCCGAGATGCCCTGGACCGTCCGAACCACGCTCGCGTGGTCGGAGCGCAGCGGCATGCAGTCGACGACCCGAACTACACCTTCGTTAGTGTGGAAGTCCGTCTCGAGGACAAGGGTGTCATCTCGATATCGGCGGATGATCCGGCGACAGTCCTCCATCGGTGCAATACGCCAGAATCCGTGCTCCTCGCCTCCGAGCAGCGCGGCGAAGCAAGCACCGGAGTCGAACCGAGGGAGACAGAGCCAGTCGATAGACCCGTTTGTTCCCACCAGCGCTGCAGTATGCGTGTCACCGATGAGCGCATACTGCTCAAGCGGAAGCGGACTTGCTCCCACCGGAATCGAGGGTCCTTCGTCGACGCTTCGGCTCATGGTGGCGGAACCCGGTTGAAGGAGACCCCATTCCGTCAACGCCGCCCTGCGACCGATGGTCCGTGCCGGACCTGAGGGGAGGCGACATCGACGGCGACCTCCCGCTGCTGCTCGGCATGGACGTTCCCTATGACGCAGAGGCGTGAGAAGACACTGAGTGCCTGCGCATCGATGCAGCCAGCTTCTGCCTGCTGCTTGACCATCGACCTGCCCTTGCCCGACACCGGCTCAACAGCGTTGTGGGCCGCCTCGCAGCAAGCCAACAGCGCCTCGTAGAGCTCCGTGGACTGTCCCTCACGGAGCAGGTAGCCCGAGTGCTCCTCGATGAGGAAGAGGACGGTGAAGTCGCATTCTCGAAGGCCACCATCGCTGCGCTCCTCAGGACCCGGAGACAATCGGTGAACAGGGTGCTACGTGAGCTCGGTCGTCACGGTGCGATCGACGCAGGATACCGATCGATTGCGATCCTCGATCGATCCCTGCTGGCCGTGGTGGCGGGCGGGCGGCAGCTGGAACGCTCTGCTTCGGCCGCGCCGCGTTCCCCCGATCAATGAGCTCCATTGGCTGGTCGCCCGATCGCTCGGATCGACGTGGAGCACAGCGTCGGGGTCCTCGAGATCTACCGTCCGGCGGCCTGCCAGTCGGCCAATGGACGAAGGGGCCGCAGTCGTCAGGGCGACCTGATCGTTCCAATGGGAAGGTCATGTCCGGCGGAGGAGGAACTATCCACCACGAACTCCAATGACAGAGCATTCACCTAACGACATCTCGGCTCCGGCCGTCGGGTGATCCGACCCATTCCATGCGGCGACCCACGGATCGCCGTCTTGATTCGGTGATTCCTGCGCCAGCTGAAGGCCCTGCGGCTCGAGCATGTGTCAGACCCTTCCAATCATCATTCCTCGTCCATCGGTAAAGTTCCGAACCCCAGCTGCCGATCCCCATTTGCGAACCAGGTGACCGGCCGTCTGCGAGGACCGGCTTGCCACGCTGCTCCGTTCAACCCGGTTCCTGGATGTCTCGCATCCCCGACCAGTACTCACATTGCCGGGAATAGCAGGTGGGCGGGCCGGGTCCTTCGGCCGTCCGAACAGACTTGGGAGTGACATCGTGATGTTCGCGTACACAGGCAAGCCGCCGCGACGAGGATCCGGACAGCGAGCCGGAAGTGATTGAGAGCTGGGCAGCGGTGGATCAGTCGATTCCGCACGTGCCTCAACCGCCCTGGACACGGGCTGCCAGGGTCCAAGTGCCACGTTGGCCTGATCCGTCATGCGCGTCGGCTGCCACCCACTCCATGAGCCGCCGAATGCGGGTTGGTGTTCTGGCATTGATCTCCGTTGTCACGACAGTTGCCGGCGTCGCGTTCAGTGCAAGTCCTGGTGGTGCCGATCGACTCGGGGACGCCCGGGCACAGGCGTCGGCAATCGCCGCGCAACTCCAGGAATCCGATCAGCGTCTACAGGCTCTGACTGACCAGTACTCAGCGGCGGACTACCGACTCGCCCAAGTCGAAGCCGAAATCGCCCAGTCACAGCATCAGGTCATGGTTGACAGAGCCGCTGTCGACCGCAATCGAGCGGCTCTGCGCAGGCAGGCGCTGATCGACTACACGAGCTCGGGGACCAGCTCCCCGACAGCCGACCTCTTCAACTCCGACCCCAGCGGGACCGGTATCCGTCAGGAGTACTCCGCCATCGCAGCCGGAAGCGTCTCGGCCGTCATCGCCAGACTACGTTCGTCAGTGGACCAGCTCTCAGGCGAGCAGGCCAACCTCCAACTACAGCGAGCCCGGGCTTCCGACTCCCGTGCGACGCTCGTCGCGGCGAAGAGCCAGGCAACCGCGTTGGTAGCCCAAGAAGAGGCAACCAAGGCCAGTGCCGACGGCGCCGTTCAGTCGCTGGTTGCGCAACAGCAGGCGGCTGCCTCGACAGCTGCGGCAGCCGCCTTCACGGCCAAAGTGAACGAAGCGCGTGCCAGCACGGCTTCGACGCCCCCTGCCCCTCCGTCCCGCGGATCGACGGGCTCCTCCGCCCCGCCGCAGACCGCCGGGCCTCCGCCCGCGCAGTCGACCACGACCCCGTCGGGGGCACCCCCGCCAGCTGTGCTGTCAGGAGCTGCGGGCGCGATTCAGGCGGCAGAGCGCGAGATCGGTGTCCCCTATGTTTGGGGTGGTGCTTCGCCCTCGCAGGGGTTCGACTGCTCCGGGCTCATCATGTGGGCCTATGCGCAGGTTGGTATCGGCCTGCCCCACTACTCCGGCGCCCAGTTTGCTGACACCGCCCACATCCCCATTTCCGAGATCCAGCCCGGAGACCTCCTGTTCTACGGTCCACAAGGTGCCGACCACGAGGCGATGTACATCGGTGGCGGCCAGATGATCGAAGCGCCGCACACGGGTGCCTCGGTCCGGATCGTGGGAGTGCGGACCGACTCCAGCACAGTCGTCGGGCGGGTGCGCTAACGAAGCGCGCGCGTAGCAGCACGGCGCGGACGTGAGTCCTAAGCGCGGTCGAGTGGCGGTCCATTCGGGCGTCTTGGCTTTCGGCGTCCACCTAAACGTCGAGTCCTTGATGCTGCTGACCCATGACGGCACCTCGCCATGGTCCGGGTCTTCTCGGTCGCCATGATGGTCCCCGGGTCGAGCGACGTGTGGGTACCCGGCAGACGGGAACCGTCCACTGTGAGCTGGCGATCCACTGGCCGGCCGTTCGCTAGAGAGGCATAGGGCTCGACGACTCTGCTTACGTGTTTCCCGGGGTTGGTGCCGCGCGAGCAAGAACACCACGTCTGACCTGCACCCCGTTCCGTTTCCGCTTCTCCTGTTGAATCAGGCGGATTGTTGGATCAGGTTGCGTTCGAACTCGATGGGCGAGACGTAGCCGAGCTGGGAGTGGCGACGCCGGCGATTGTAGAAGACCTCGATGAACTCGAAGATGGCGTTGGCAAGCTCTACTCGGGTTGTCCAGCGCTTTCGGTCCAACAGCTCGATCTGCATGGTGGACCAGAAGCTCTCCATCATGGCGTTGTCGAAGGCATCGCCAACGGATCCGAACGACGGCATGAGCCCGGCTTGGCGAACCGTATCCGTGAAGGACCACGAGGTGAATTGCGTGCCGTGGTCCGCGTGGACGATCGAGCCTCGCTTGGTCTTTCGCTGACTGATCGCCATGTCGAGTGCATTCACCACGAGCTGGGAGTCCTGGATCGAGTCGATCGACCATCCGACGATTCGACGGCTGCAGGTATCCATGACGCAGCAGCAGTAGAGCTTGCCCTCGCGAGTCTTGTGCTCGGTGATGTCGGTCACCCAGAGCTCGTCGAGTTCCGAACGGGCGAACTTCCGGTCGACGAGATCGTCGGCGGTCGGGGTGCCCTTGATTCGTTTCACCCGGGCTGGCCCAGGCAGCCCGGCGATCCCGGCGTTGTGCATCAGCACCGTGACCGTCCGGCAGCTGACCGAGATGCCCCTCCCCATGGTGAGCTCGGCGTGGACCCGCCGGGCGCCGTAGGTGCCCCGTGAGTCGGCATGGACCTCCCGGATGAGAGCGGTCAGCCATTCCCTCCGCATCATCGTGCTCGACAGCGGACGGCGTCGGTAGCGGTAGTAGCCCTGGGAGGACACGCCGAGCATCCTGCAGCAGCTCCGGACGGGGAACCCGGCGTCGACCAGGACGTCGATCACCGGGTGGATCCTTTTGGGCGGCGGGCATCGCTCCCGAGCATCTCGTTCGCACGACGGAGAATCTCGACCTCGTCCTCGAGCTCCCGGATGCGGCGCCGGGCCTTGCGGAGCTCTCGGGACTCGGATGTGGACCGTCCGGGAAGCTCGCCCCGATCGATCCGGTCCTGTCGGATCCAGCTGTAGAGACAGGAGGAAGTGATGTCGAGATCGGCAGCCGTCTTGGGCACCGTCTGCCCCGCTCGGACGAGCTCGACGGCTCGCCTCCGGAACTCGTCGGGATACTTCGCTGGCATGGGATCAGCCTTTCATCAAGGCCCGATCTCAACAGGAAATGTGGAAACCAATCGTGGTGCAGGTCAGTCCGACAACGCACTCCTCATAGGTCAGATGGTGGAGGAGTGTCAGTTCTTCCATTGGCGCGTCTGCGTCGGAGGATCTCCTCGCACCGCCGTCGCACCTCAACCGCATGACCGGCAACCCACAGACACACGACTGCCAGTGGGAGTTCGATCGTAACCGCGAGCAGGAGCGCCTCGAATTCCTGGGTGCCTCCGTTGGAGGTCGTCAGATCGAACCAGGCATCTACGGCGAGGAGAACGCCGGCAATGGTGGCGATGCGCTCGAGAAATGCCGAATTGCGGAGTGCCGAGAGCGCAACTCCGGCAAGCGCGGCAAGCAGCACAACGTCGTATCCGACCCATGCGAGTCGGTACTGGGCCGCACGTTGTGCAGGCGGCAGAGTCAGCGAGAGCCACAGCGTCCAGGGGACCAGAAGCATGGCGAGTGTGGCGAACACCGGCACCACCCACGCCCTGGCCATGGGCTCACCTGGCTGTGCCGCTGGTTGAACTCCCACGTCAAGATCCCAAGAGATGACCGTCGTCGTTCCAGCACATCACCATTGGTGTCCCCGATCCCGTCCGAGGGGGCTGATCGCCGCGGCCCCCCCAAAGGATTGAACCGCCGACACGGGTAGACCTCTCCATCGGACAGCCAGACAACGGGAGGTGTGGCCGGGAGAGAACAGAGCAACGTCACCTCGGCGAGGGCGCAGTTCGGCGATCAGGTCGTCAACCCGATTACTCGCCTGTTCCGGTGCCTCTCCTCCGAGGGCGCCTTCAGTCCACAACGAGCATTCCGGAGCGCGCAACCGCATCTCGGCCGTCGAAAGTCCTCCATAGTTCCAATAGTCCAATTCGCCCAACTCCGCGCGCACCTCGGCACAGTCCCCCGGTTCCGCGATTTCGCTTGTCCGCACGGCCAATTGGAGAGGGCTGGTGAGCACGGAGTCGAACGTCCCGGCAACCAGAACACGACAAACCTCCGCCCCGGCGTTTCGTCCTCCCCGAGTCCGTGACAGAGCAGTGCAGTTCGTGTGGCGGGCGACCCGGTTCCACCCGGTCTCACCGTGACGCATGATCACTCTCCGCACTGACCGAGCCGGGCGTCGCACGTGGGATGCCCGCGAACTCCCACACAGATCTACCCGCGTCTCCGGGGGCTCGCTCCTCACCCGTTCCAGCGGATGCATCCGCGATGTCGGATCGATGGCCGACTCGAAGACGCTCGCAAGTTCAACGAACTCTTGCATCGCCGCTCTCCTTTCGATCAGTGACATGCCGTGGACCCGCCCACCTCCGGCCCTATTCCAAGACCGTGGTCGCCACATGTGTGGTCTCCCGAAGGGCTGGATTCGTCGGAATGCCCGATCAACATGGCGGGTTCCAAGCAGTACGGATCCGCATCCGGATGGACACTCGTTCACAACATTCGTTCGTCCGCTGTCGGATCGGACAGGTCGTGGCTGTGTGTCGTCAGCACATGCATTCGGACGGATCCGTCCAATCGCTGCAGCCGGGTCCGAGCATTGTGCAAGGGCCGTCATCTGAATAGCGTCACGCCAACTCGATAGGGAGATCACCGAACATGCCAAAGCCACAGCAGCCAGCCCCGTCACTGACCGTCTCCGTTGTCGGCGGGGGGCCCTGGACACTCGCCGACCAGCGCCCCGACCGATTCACCCTGGTGGTCTTCTATCGTGGCCACCACTGCCCGGTGTGTCGCGGGTATCTGCGTCAGCTCGAAGGTCTGCTGGACCGCCTGGCCGAGGTGGGTGTCACCTCTGTCCTAGCGCTCAGCGGTGACGACAAGGAGCGGGCCACCCGATCGGTCGAAGAGTGGGGTCTGACCCGCTTGGCGGTGGGCTACGGCCAGTCCGTGGAGTCGATGCGTGAGTGGGGGCTGTTCGTGTCGAAGGGGATCAACGAAGGGGAGCCCGAGGTGTTCGGGGAGCCAGGAGTCGTTCTCATCCGTCCCGACGGGACACTCTACGCGGCCATTCTCAACTCGATGCCGTTCGGTCGGCCGCACTTGGACGAGCTGGCCGGAGCAATCGATTGGCTCAACAACAACAACTACCCCGCTCGAGGGGAGGCGTGACGTGAGGCCCACTGTGGCTGCTCCAAGACTCGCCGATCGGACGCTTGCCCACCGAACATTGCGAACGCCGACACCCGGCGTCCGATCGACTGATGCTGGCACGGCCGGCGCCACGGGTCTCCTGGGAACGGCACGGCCATGAGAGACCGTCCTGGCTGCGATGACGACAGAGCCGGCGACGGACCAGTCCCCGACTGCTCAACAGGGCCGTTCGGCCGCCTTTCGTGGGCCTTCCGTGAGATTGCCGGCATGATTCGCGGTCCACACAAGTCCGGTCCAACCCGAGAGTCCCGACCTGCAAAGGGAGAGGCGAATGGGCACGACCACCCCGCGGGAATGAAGCCGTCGGCCAACGGGTCTCCTCGGCCATGACCGTCACAGCCACCTGGCGAGGCACAGTGATCGCCACGAGCGATCGGACCGTCGTCGTCGAGCGAAACCACTACTTCCCACCGGACGACGTCAGAATGGAACTCCTGGAACCCAGCGCCCACCAGACGTCCTGCATCTGGAAGGGCCGTGCGAGCTACTACAACGTTGTGGTTGGAGAGCATACGAACCGCAACGCTGCTTGGTACTACCCGAACCCATCCGCGGCAGCCTCGGAGCTGGCCGGCCGTATCGCCTTCTGGCACGGAGTCGACGTCCGTGTCGAGCGGGCCGATGGTGCGTGCTCCGCCGTCCCTGAGCGCCGCGGCTGGAAACGTTGGTTCGCGAGGCAATGACTTCCCACAACGGGCAGAAGGACGGTCGCGACCGTGGCCTGAACTGGTCAACTCCTACCGAGGCCGCGGGACTGATCCTTCGGGGAGCCACGGTTCGCACCGCGGTCCCGATCGCAGCCATCGTCGGGACTGTGCTGTCGCTTGTCAACGAGGGACAGGTCGTGGCGAGCGGACACGGCGGTGTCGCCACGTGGCTACGGATCGGCGTCAACTACGCCATTCCATTCGTCGTAGCAAGCATCGGCTACGTCGCCCCCTTTCGGAATCGTGACATCCCTGAGTGCGGTCCTTCCCTAGGACTGGAATCCGCGGTCACGCCGGAGAGGCAGACCCCGAGGACCGATTCGCGCCGCGATCCTGCGACCTAGCGGTGTTCCGGACTGCACGCTGAAACAATTACCCGACGTGCCGATGCCGAGGACCTCATGGTCGCCAGCTGAGCGTAGATGGGGCACCACGGCGTAGCGACCGAACTGTGCGATTGGTGGATTTCGATGTCGTCACAGGCGTGTGGCCGGACACGACCGACCACGGCCGGCCCTCCGAAGTCGGCCATTGGTGCAGGAGCAGGTCATTGCCCGAGGCACTCTGATCCTCGCCGGTCCGATCTGACTGGGGGACAACCGCGCAACCATGAAGCGATAGGTCGAGCGCTCCGATGCCTCCTCCCACTTCCTGGACAACTGCGGGCAGGGCACCCACCACGGGCCAATGGGCGGTGCCTGCTCACCGGGAACGGAGGCGGGGACGGCTGGAATCACTGCGCCATGGACAACCTCCATGGTCTTCAGCCCTTCGGATGCACCATCCCGTACCAGGCAGACGCCGGGCGTGTTGGCGAGGCCGGGCCGTTGCTTTCCTACCTCGATCCGAGTTCGGGGGCACCGGCAATGGGCACGCGGCACCTCACCGCGGCCTTTGTCCTCCCGGTTGATCGCTGACTGATCAGATCCCGTGCGCCTTCAGATGCCGGCATTGTCACCCTGATGACAGTCGACGGATCGATGTCGGTGTCGCCGGGTTCTTGGTCGTGCGGCTCCCGACCGGGTCCCGCGAATCCAAATGAAAGCAGGTCCCATGCGTACTCATCGAACATCTCGCATCCCGAAGCTGACCGGCGCCCTCGGTGCCGCCACAGCCCTGTCGCTCGCAGGAGCCGGCGGGGCGGTACTCGCCGCACCATCGGCATTTGCTTCACCGTCCGCGCACCACACCGCGGTCGAGTCGACCGGCGTGCTCGGATCCCGCGGTCCGGTCTCACTGAGCGTTACTGCTCCCACCCCTGGGACGGTGGTGACCGGCTCCAGCCTCTCGCTGTCGGTGTACGCCCACGGCTACTACCTCGACTCGGGGTACGCGGGAACGCCGACGTCGTCCTGGATCGGCCACTACCACGAGGTCCTGGACGGGAACCTGGTCGACATGACGCCGCTGCACGGTCCCAATCAGGACACGATCAGTATGGTCGGCGTGACGCCCGGACCGCACACGCTCACGCTGGTCCCGACAAACAACGACCACTCGATGGTGATGTCGGCAGCGGTCAATGTGCCGTTCACCTACGCAGGCCCCTATCTGCCACTCCCCGCCCCTCAGACATTCACCGGTGCGGCCACGATTGCGATCACCGCACCCGCCAACGGAACCAGAGTCTCCGGCACTTCGTTCACGCTCGGTTCGAGCGTGACGAACTTCCAACTCTGCGGTGACTGCTACGCCAAGGACCTGGTCGCCGGTGTCGGGCACTGGCACATCTTCGCCGACCAGATCGCGATGTCCCACATGTTGACGATGGCAAGTGGCCCGACGCAGGAGGTTTCCCTCAAGGGCCTCGAGCCCGGGTGGCACACGTTCTATGCGGTGCTCGTCGACAACCACCACATGCCGTTCATGACGATGGGTGGGGGTCTGCAGCCGTCGACCGTCACCTCCGTGAAGCTCTACGTCCAGCCGTCGGAAGACGGCGGGAGAGCTGGGCATTGGGCGGCCGGGGTCCGCTGACTTACCTACGTACGCCTGCGGGGCGGGGGGTGAGGGCACGTCCCTCCCCTCCGCCCCTCCCTTCCATCCCGTTTCCATGACCAGAGGAGGTCGTAGTGCACATCTCCCGTCGCAGTCTCCAGGCCGCACTCGGTGGGGTCTGGCTCATTGATGCTGGGCTGCAGCTGCAGCCCTACATGTTCGGGCCGCACTTCGCACACGACGTCATCGGCGGCGCGGCCTCAGGCCAACCGGGCTGGATCGCCGGGACCGTTCATGCCGCCTCCGCTCTCATCGCACATGCGCCGGTGTGGGGAAACGTCACGTTCGCCGGCATCCAGGCGGCCATCGGCGCCGGCTTGTTGTGGTCCCGCACCTCACGTGTCGCATTGGGTGCCTCCATCGCCTGGGCCGGAGGAATCTGGCTCTTCGGCGAGGGCCTTGGGGGTCTGGCCGGTGGACACGCGTCACTCCTGACAGGACTGCCTGGCGCCGTTCTCCTGTACGCAGTGCTCGCAGTCGCGGCGTGGCCCCAGCGAGGTGATCCGTTGGACGGCCGGGCCCCAGCTCCCCTCGTCCTCGGCGCATGGGCACTGGCTTGGGCGACGGGTGCGCTCTTTCAGCTGCTTCCCGGCCAGTCCAGTGCCGGACAGCTTGCGGCGACCGTTACCGGTGGAGGTACCGGAGCCCCTGCCTGGTTGAGCGGAGTCGATGCTGCAATTGGACACTGGCTGGAAAGGGTTGGGCCCGCGGGCGTCGGGGTGCTCGTTGTTGTCGAGCTCGCGATCGGGCTCGGGGCACTCTCCAGCCGTCGCCTTGCCCGGTGGGCTTCGATAGCCGGTGCGTTCGCTGCACTGGCTATCTGGGTGGTGGGCGAAGCATTCGGCCAAGTTCTGAGTGGCCACTCCACAGATCCCAACAGCGGACCACTCCTGGTGCTCCTCGCTCTTGTCACCTATTCCGCCGCAGACGCCATGGACGATCGGCACTGGGCAGGGCTGCACACTCTTCTGGTGTACCTGCCGGACCGCCGTCGATCGCCGCGTTCCACAGTGACGCCGCTCATCACTCTGGACCGTCCACACACGCCGACGCCCGCCCTCGTGAACGTGACTCGTGATGTTGGAAGGATGGCCGAATACGAGGCCAGCGGAGCGTCCTCGGTGTGAACACCTCGAGCATTCCCACACGGCCCTGCACGGCGCGATCTCCGCTACGGACACACGGGGACACGCCATGGCGGAAGGAAACGACCCAGCACAGTGCTCGCCTGCGTAGTGCCTCCGGCGCCGTAGCGATGCCGGGTGGGGGGGCGGGTACTGTGGTCGCGGCCCGGACCTTGCCACTGGAATTCCGTTCGATGCACGACGGCGACTTCAATGCGGGCATAATGCACGGCATCACACTCCAAACCCGGCGGCCAGTCTCGTGAGGTCACGTGGCACACCGCCACCCCGGTCAGCATCCAACGCCCTGCATCACGCTGCCTGGGTGGCCCGCTGCGTCGGTCACGGAAGCCTCGCTCCGCTCGGCCCCGACGATCTGCACACACTGTCCGTCTTCCTCACCCCGGTCACCTTCGAGCGTGGCGACGTCCTTTTTCGCTCTGGGCGCCCCTCGGAGGCAGTGTGGATCGTCCAGCACGGCCGCGTGGCACTCTTTTCCGGATCGGGGAACGACCGGATCATCATCTCGGTCCTGCGACCGGGCGACGTTGATGGAGACCTTCCACTGCTACTTGGGATGTCGACCCCCTACGATGCAGAGGCGATGGAGCAGGTGGAGTGTCTGCGCCTGGATGCAGCGAGCTTTGATTTGCTCCTCGAACACCGTCCAGCGGTTGCCCGCCGCTGGCTGAACAGCGTGGCCGGTCGTCTCTCGGCGAGCCAGCAGCGCCTGGCCGAGCTGCTCGGACTCTCCTTGCCCGAACAGATCGCTCGAGTTCTCCTCGACGAGGCGCAGGACGGCGAGGTGGCATTCTCGCAGGCAACCATCGCCGCACTTCTCGGTGCCCGCCGCCAATCCGTGAACAAGGTCCTCCGTGACTTCGGACGCCGTGGCGCGGTCGACGTCGGGTACCGCTCGATCTCGATCCTGGATCGCTCCGTCCTGACCGCCGTATCGGGGAGGTCGGCAGCACCCGGTTGACCCGCGTGCGCCTGCGGCAGAGCGACACGACGTGGCCGCGCACGCCTCAAGTTCACTGTCGCCTCGGACGATGAATCCAGAGTGGATTTTCGACGCAGCCTCGACGCGCGACCGGGCCTACTCTTGTGGGGGATCACCGCCGGGACGCTCGGCGGGTTCACCATGCTTGCGCTACGGGGTCCACTGGACCGGATCGTGGTGGTCGCCCCCGATGCCCTGTTCTGGCTCGTCGTCGTGGCCGCGTCCCTGTGCTGGCTCGGCTCGCTCGTCCTCATGACTGCAGGATGGCGTCGAGGAAGCGCCGAGCTCACCATCCTGGGCGGGGCTTTCGCTGTGCTGTCGGCATTTGGGCTGGTACACGGACTGACCGTCCCCGGGGTCCTCTTTGGTTCGAACAATGCGGTGTCGAGTGCGGCGTTCTTGGCCCTACCCGTGGCATTGGTAGCGGCTGGACCTGTCCTCGTCAGGAATTCGGCGCTCGGCACCACATTGGGGCTCCACTGGCGGGGGTGGTCTCTCGGCTGGCTGGCAGTGGGAACCGTGGTCGGCAACATCCTTTTGGTCCGCCCGGATCTCTTGCCGGCCCCGACGCCGGGTTCGTGGTTTGCCGTAGCGGCAGGGCTGTTCGGCCTCCTCGGTATGCTCGCGTTGTCGTATCGCCAGCTTCACCTCTACTGGGTGGGGCGACTGCGCACATCGCTCGTGGCTTCGCTCGCACTCCTCTGGCTGGGACTGTCGAGCCTGGTCTGGCTCGGACGCGGACCCTTCACCCTTGGGTTTTGGGTCGCTCACACCCTCGACATCATCGGTGTATCCGTTGCCGTTGTGGCGATGATCGTCGGGTACCGCGCTAACCGCTCCTTCTTGGAGGTTATGGATCCGGTCCTCATTCGTGACCCCCTTGCCGCGTTGGATCTGGGTCTCTCGCCGACAGCCCACCGATTCGTAGCCATGCTCGACCGCAAGGACGAGGTCAGCCGGGATCATGTCGTACGCGTAGGTGAACTGGCCATGCGCGCCGGCGAGCGCGGAGGCTTTCGGGGCACTGCGCTCCGCAACCTCGGTCTGGCAGCGCTCTTCCATGACATCGGTAAGCTCGAGATCCCTCTTCCCATCCTTGCGAAGCCGGGAAGTCTCACCGAACGGGAGATGGCCGTGATGCGCACCCACCCGGTGATCGGAGCCAGGCTTATGGCCGAGGACCCTGAATTGGCTCCGGCGGCAAGTTTCGTCCGATGGCATCACGAGCGAACGGACGGCACGGGATATCCGGACGGGCTGGCGGGAGCTGAGATCCCTCCCGAAGTCTCGATCATCAGCGCCTGCGACGCATACGATGCCATGTGCCACACCAGGCATTACCGGGAGGGAATGGGAACCGAACGAGCCCTCGCCATACTTGGGGAGCACGCCGGAATCCAGTGGAGCATCGAGGCCGTCGCACTGGTGGCCTCCACCGTGGGATCCGGCGCGCTCACCGGAACGGCGCTCGATGGTGTCGGCCGCCAGGTCAGCCCCGACGAGCACTCGGAGTTGGCGTGTGGATGCATCGATGCGCTCCCCGACGCGACTCAAGCGCTCGCTCTCGATTGGAGCCAAGCTGGCTGAGTCCACATGGGTCGCGGCCAGCTTCCTCAGTTGGAACCCCGAGTCACGGAATGTCGATCCGTTCCACCGGGTTCCACCGGTTCGCGGGCTGCAGTGGCGCCGGCGAGGAGGACCAACGTGCGTGCAAATTGTCCGGTACGACTGACCAGCGCCCCAGCCTGGTCGCGACTCCATGATTCCGTCGACCCATCACCGGGGTCGGACTGAGTGAATGGAATTCCTCCTGCCACGGACGGACAGTGCGGTCCTGGTCGAGCTCCTCGTCGTGCTCGTCGTCCTCGCCATCACCCTCGCCATCGTCTGGAAGAGACACGACACGCGGTTCCTGGTGGCGAGCTCCGGTCTGCTCGTGCTGTCACTGATGGCGCTCCGAGCCATGCACTGAGCGGACACCCCGACGCTGTCTGCCATTGCCCGGCCGACGCCGAGTGCGTGACTCGGGCTACGGCCTCTGGTCTGGCACCACTGCGGCACCTTCGACGTCCCCGTTTGACCCTCGGGTGCCCAGTAGTGCGTGGGACCCGACCCGCAGGAGCGGCGACGTGGCGATACCCCGACGCAGGCTCGGGAAGACGAAGGGGAGCGCGATGCCGACGCCCAGCGTGGCTGCGGCCAGGAGGAAGTCCCAGCGGTACGCCCCGGTGGGGAGCGGGCTGAACGTCTCCTTGCATACGTAGCCCAGGATCAGCAGTCCGACGCCCAGGATCACTCCGCGGTAGATCGGCATCCGTGTCCGGATGACCAGGACAAGTGCGGCGATGACCGCCAGGATGTAGGCGGCAATGATCAGATCGGCCCCGTAGGTGAGGATGAGGGCGACGGCCGTCGTGGCAAGGGGCTCCCATAGGAACGCCACCAACAGCGCGACGCTGACAACGGCCACCAGCCCGACTGCGCCGACAGGCGCCCCGGTCCGATTGCTGGTGCGGGTGAGGAACTTGGGTCCGAATCCGTCGCGGGCCAGGGCAAAGAGCATCCGGCTCGCTC